>WPCJ01129736.1_pt1 | contig 130041 bp, 117 predicted proteins | sample 5399831 | NCBI WGS metagenome assembly WPCJ01 (sample SAMN12869470, study PRJNA574797) | sludge metagenome | isolation source: wastewater treatment of pH10 | place: China:Beijing | collected 2019-05-20
GGTGACGAATGCGCAGTCGGTTTTTCATGCCGTCATGCACGCCATGGCTAATCCCGGTCGCATTTATCCATTGGCGCACACAGCCGCACCACCGCAACCGCTGACGCCTGAACTGGGCGTTATTGCAGCAACCCTGCTCGATCACGATGCGACTGTCTGGTGCGATGCAGCGATAGCAGCTGATGAAAGCGCAACCGCCTGGCTTACTTTCCACACGGGCGCGCCGCGTGTCGAAAGTGCGGATGCCGCACAATTCGCTCTAGCCAGCAATGTTTCGCTGCTGCCGTCTCTGGCAGGGTTTTCACAGGGCGACGCCGAATTTCCCGACCGTTCGACAACCGTTGTCCTCGCGGTTGCGTCGCTGACAAGCGGACAGGGCTTTGTGCTGAAAGGCCCCGGTATTGATGGCGAACGTGCACTTCAGGTTGATGGCCTGCCGCAGGACTTCATCCAGCAATGGCGTGAGAACGGCGCACAATACCCGCTCGGCGTTGATCTTGTTCTGGTCAGCGACGGCGCTGTTGCAGCGCTTCCCCGCACAACCCGCGTTTCCGCTCTGGAGGGCTGAAAATGTATGTTGCCGTAAAGGGTGGCGAAACGGCCATCCATAATGCCCACCGTCTTCTCGATGATCGTCGTCGCGGCGATCGTTCGGTTCCGGCTCTGCGTCTCGACCAGATTGCCGAACAGCTGGCGCTGGCGGTTGATCGCGTCATGGCCGAAGGTTCGCTCTATGATCGCGAACTGGCGGCACTTGCTGTTCGTCAGTCGCGCGGCGATCTGATCGAGGCAATCTTTCTGGTGCGCGCCTACCGCACAACCTTGCCGCGTTTTGGCTATTCGCGGCCGATGGAAACCGCTGAAATGCTGATCGAACGTCGCATTTCTGCGACCTACAAGGATCTGCCGGGCGGTCAGTTGCTCGGACCGACCTTTGATTACACGCACCGTCTGCTCGACCCAGATCTGGCCGGTGATGTTGCCGTTCCGGAACCCGAAATGCGGGAAGCCGTGAAGGAAGAGACGCCGCGTGTAACCGATATTCTTGGTGCGGTTGGCATGATCGAGGATGATGGTTCCCTGCCGGAAGGTCACGAACCGGGCGACCTGACTCGCGAACCGTGGACATTCCCGATGGAACGCGATCTGCGTTTGCAGGCTTTAGCACGCGGTGATGAAGGCTTCCTGCTGGCGCTGGGCTATTCCACACAGCGCGGTTATGGCCGCACGCATCCGTTTGTCGGTGAAATCCGCATCGGTGAAGTCGAGGTTGAGCTGGATGTGCCGGAACTTGGCGGTCTGGTATCACTGGGCAGTATACAGGTCACCGAATGTCAGATGGTCAACCAGTTTGCCGGTTCTGCAACCCGTCCGCCGCAATTCACCCGTGGCTATGGTCTGGTTTTCGGTCAGAGCGAGCGCAAGGCCATGTCGATGTCGCTCTGTGACCGTGCTTTGCGCAGTGAAGAATTTGAAGAAGACATTACCGCTCCGGCACAGGATGAGGAATTTGTGATTTCCCATTCCGACAATGTGCAGGCGACCGGTTTCGTCGAACATCTCAAACTGCCGCATTATGTGGATTTTCAGGCTGAGCTTGATCTGATTCGCCGTATGCGTGCCGAATATGCCAGCCACAATGATGCACAGAAGGAAGCCGCAGAATGAGCGTTCTGATGCAGTATAATTTTGCTTATCTTGATGAGCAGACCAAGCGGATGATCCGCCGCGCACTCCTTAAAGCCATTGCGGTGCCGGGTTATCAGGTGCCTTTTGCGAGCCGCGAAATGCCGATGCCTTATGGCTGGGGTACCGGTGGTGTGCAGGTGACTGCCGCAGTGCTGGGCGCTGACGATACGCTGAAAGTGATCGATCAGGGCGCGGATGATACCACCAATGCCGTGTCGATCCGTGCCTTCTTTGAAAAGACGGCGCAGGTTAAAGTGACGACCCGCACGGAAGATGCAACCATCATTCAGACCCGTCACCGTATTCCGGAAGCCCCGCTCAAAGAAGGTCAGATCCTCGTCTATCAGGTGCCGATCCCTGAGCCGTTGCGCTTTCTGGAACCACGCGAGACAGAGACCCGCAAAATGCATGCGCTGGAAGAATATGGCCTGATGCATGTTAAGCTCTATGAGGATATTGCCCGTCACGGCCATATCGCCACGACCTATGCCTATCCGGTGAAAGTCGAAGACCGGTATGTGATGGATCCTTCACCGACACCGAAATTCGACAATCCGAAAATGCATATGTCACCGGCCTTGCAGCTGTTTGGTGCAGGACGCGAGAAGCGTATTTACGCTCTGCCGCCTTACACCAAAGTGGTGAGCCTCGATTTCGAAGATCATCCGTTTGAGGTGCAGAAATTTGCTCAGCCTTGCGCCATGTGTGGTGCCAAGGGTGTCTATCTCGATGAGGTGGTGCTGGATGACAAGGGCGGCAGCATGTTCGTCTGCTCCGACACCGATTATTGCGAAACACGACAGGCCGATGGCCATGTCGGACACTTGTCTGCAAATAACAAAGATATCGGACAAGTGTCCTCAGGTCTGGAGGCAGCCCAATGAGCGATCTAAATCATGACACGCCTTTGCTGCGTGTAAACGGATTGTCGAAATTCTACGGCAACCGTCTTGGTTGCAGCAATGTTTCCTTTGAGCTGTATCCGGGTGAAGTGCTGGCGATTGTCGGCGAGAGCGGCTCCGGTAAGACGACACTGCTCAACTGTCTTGCCACACGCTTGCAGCCTTCTGTCGGCGCTGTGGAATACCGGATGCGTGACGGCCAGTTCCGTGATCTGTACCGAATGAGTGAGGCTGAGCGCCGCTTCCTGATGCGTACCGATTGGGGCTTTGTGCATCAGAACCCTTCTGATGGTTTGCGTATGACAGTCTCCGCCGGTGCCAATGTCGGCGAGCGTCTAATGGCTGTCGGTGACCGCCATTACGGTAAAATTCGTGAGACAGCGACCGACTGGCTTGGCCGTGTGGAAATTTCCGCCGACCGTATTGATGACCAGCCGCGTGCATTCTCCGGCGGTATGCGTCAGCGTTTGCAGATCGCCCGCAATCTGGTGACTGCACCGCGTCTGATTTTCATGGATGAGCCGACCGGTGGTCTGGACGTATCCGTGCAGGCACGCCTGCTTGATCTGTTGCGTGGTCTGGTGGCCGATCTTGGTCTGGCTGCGATTGTTGTGACCCACGATCTGGCTGTGGCACGTCTGTTGTCACACCGCATGATGGTGATGAAAGACGGCCATATTATTGAAGCCGGTCTGACCGACCGCGTGCTGGATGATCCGCAGGCACCTTATACACAGCTGCTCGTTTCCTCGATTTTGCAGGTTTAATCATGACTATGCCCCTTATTGTTTCGGAAGTGGCAAAGAGCTTCACCATGCATTTGCAGGGCGGTATCGCTCTGCCGGTGGTGACGAATGTATTCTTTGCGCTGAAAGCCGGTGAATGTGCTGTGCTCGGTGGCCCGTCCGGTGCCGGTAAAAGCTCTATCCTGAAAATGGTCTATGGCAATTATGCCGTGGACGAAGGTCAGATCATTCTGCGCCATCACGGCAAACAGATTGATATTGCCTCGGCTGATCCGCGCACGGTTATGGCTGTGCGCCGTGATACGATTGGTTATGTCAGCCAGTTTCTGCGCACTGTGCCACGTGTCAGCGCGCTGAATGTGGTGGCTGATCCGTTGTTTGCCCGTGGCGTTGACCGTGAAGAGGCACAGGATAAAGCGCGTGAATTGCTGGCCATGCTCAACCTGCCGCAGCGCCTGTGGGATCTGCCACCGGCCACGTTCTCCGGTGGTGAGCAGCAGCGTGTGAATATTGCCCGTGGGTTCATTACCGATCATCCGGTGTTGTTGCTTGATGAGCCGACCGCTTCGCTCGATGCCAAAAACCGTGAAGTTGTTATGGAATTGATCCGTCGCAAAAAAGCGGAAGGCGTGGCGATGCTCGGTATTTTCCATGATGAAGATGTGCGTGAGGCTGTGGCCGACCGTATCATCGACGTGACGGAATTTGCTCCGGGTTATGTACGTCAGGGAGCAGATGCATGACCAGATTGTCAGAACAGCCGTTTATCCATCCGGATACGGAAATTTCCGACAGCACATTCGGCCGCTATACGGAAATTGGTACCCGCTGCCGTATTTCTGAAACGGAAATGGGCGACTATTCCTATATTGAGCGCGACGGCATGGTCTGGTGCGCCAAGATCGGTAAATTTGCGAATATTGCAGCCTCTGTGCGTATCAATGCCACCAATCATCCGATGTGGCGCGCAACGCTTCATCACTTTACCTATCGTGCCAATGATTACTGGCCGGATGCCGAGCAGGAAGCGGATTTCTTTGAATGGCGCCGCGCTCATGAAGTGACCATTGGTCATGATACATGGCTGGGACATGGCGTAACCGTTCTGCCTGGTGTTAAAATCGGTAATGGTGCGGTCATCGGCTCCGGTGCTGTCGTTTCCAAAGATGTGGCACCTTATACGATTGTTGGCGGCGTACCTGCCAAGCTTATTCGTCAGCGTTTTTCCGATGCGATTGTCGAGCGTCTGGAAGCTCTGGCATGGTGGGATTGGGATCATCAGCGCCTGCGTGATGCATTGGATGATTTCCGCAAGCTTGAAATTGAAGCTTTTCTTGAAAAACACGGCGGCTGATAACCAAGCTGCTGAATCCAATTGCAGAACAGAGCCGCCGGAATTTCCGGCGGCTTTTTTGTCAAAAATCTGATTCAGAACTTTCATGGAAGTGTAATCTAACTTACATTTTCGTTTCATATCACGCGCCTAATTTCGCAGGGAAATTGATAGAGGGTGCTGATGCTGAAGCTTGAAAATGTAACCCGTCGTTTTGGCGGCAATACTGCGGTTGCAGATGTTAATCTGGAAATTCCGCAGGGCCAGATGGTGGGGATCATTGGCGCATCCGGTGCCGGTAAATCCACTTTGTTGCGTATGATCAATCGTCTGATTGATACATCTGACGGTTCTATCGTTTTTAAAGATCAGAATGTTTCCCGTCTGCGTGGTTCCGAACTGCGCCGCTGGCGCAGTGATTGCGCAATGATTTTCCAGCAGTTTAATCTGGTGCCGCGCCTTGATGTGCTGACCAATGTGCTGCTCGGCCGTCTTAATCAGCGCTCAACGGTCAAAAGCCTGATGGGGATTTTCTCCCGCGAGGAACGTGCGCAGGCTATCGCCAATATTGAACGTCTGGATATTGTCAAAACCGCCTTGCAGCCAGCCGGAACATTGTCCGGCGGTCAGCAACAGCGTGTGGCGATTGCCCGTGCGCTGATGCAGAACCCGAAGGTTATTCTCGCAGATGAACCGATTGCCTCGCTGGATCCGCGCAATGCGCAGGTGGTGATGAGTGCGCTGCGCGATATCAATAAGCGCGAAGGCCTGACGGTTATCACCAATCTTCACACGCTGGATACCGCACGCACCTATTGCGACCGGATCATCGGTATGCAGGGCGGACGCGTTGTATTCGACGGAACACCGGCCGAGCTCACACAACTGGCAGCGCGCCGCATTTATGGTGCTGAGGCCGATGATGAAAGCTTCTCGGAAGCGGTGACTTCAACCGCTCTGGAGCAGCCTGCACCGGAGGCTCCGGTCAGCCCGCAAGTTGCACGACAGGTCGCAAAGCTCGTTGCAGACGCACAATAACACTTCATCTGAGCAGTTTCGGACGGAAAACCGGCATCCACTTTTCCTGAAACTGCTTCAACCAAAAACGATAATCGTTTAACAGGAGAATGGTTCATGACCTTCAAGAAGCTTTTGCTCGGCGCCGTTGCGCTGTCCGCAGTGGCAACCGCAACCGCAGCGCAGGCAGATAAGCCTGAAGTGTTCCGCGTTGGTATTATCGGCGGCGAAAACGAAGCTGACCGTCTGCGCAATTACCAGTGTATTGCTGACAATCTGCCAAAGGCAATCGGCGTTAAGGAAGTCAAACTGTTCCCTGCTGCCGACTATGACGGCGTTATTCAGGGGCTGCTCGGCGGCACATTGGATTATGCAGAGCTTGGCGCTTCCGGTTTTGCCAAAATCTATCTGACTAAAGAAGATGCCGTTGAGCCGATCCTGACCACCGAACAGACTGACGGTTCGACCGGTTATTATTCGATCATGGTTGCCCGCAAAGACAGTGGCATCAAGACAATTGCCGATATGAAAGGCAAGAAGCTTGGTTTTGCTGATCCGGATTCAACTTCCGGTTATCTCATTCCGGTAACTTCGCTGCCAAAAGACCTCGATGGCGCGACAGTTAAAGATTATTTTGGTGAAACCGGCTTTGGCGGCGGCCATGAAAATTTGGTTCTCGCCGTTAAAGATGGCAAGTTTGATGCCGGTACGACCTGGGGTTCAGGTGTTGGCAGCTTCGACGAAGGTTACTCTTCCGGCAACCTGCGCAAGATGGTTGATAAAGGCCTGGTTGATATGAAAGACTTCAATGAAGTCTGGAAGTCCCCGCTGATCCCGAATGGACCTGTCGTTATCCGTACAGCCATTGATGCTGACATGAAGGCCAAGTTCAAAGCCTTTATGATGGATATGCCAAAGAATGACCCTGAATGCTTCGCTGCTATCATGGGCGGTGACTTCAAGTCCTATATCGAAGTGAACAAAGATTTCTACCAGCCGGTTATCGACGCACGTAAGTCGCAGATCGGTCAGTAAGATTAAGTTGCGGCCAGTGTCAAAGAATGATGCTGGCCGCATTTTTGTATCCTTTTTAGGCGGGCCCGATGACCCATACTGTTTCTAAGCCATCCTTGTCCGGTGAAGCCGCTTTGGTCGAGCAGCACTGGCGGGAGCTGTCCTCCCGACGTCGTACCTATACGCTGCTGATTATCGGTGGTTTGTTTCTGGCGCTTTCCGCATCCTTGTGGTTTGCCAATGAAAGCAATGCCGGTAAATTTTGGGAGCGTCTGCCGCATTTCTTCGACTTTGTCGGTGATATGGTGCCGCGTGACGGCTGGGAAGTCTGGCGGGCTTTGTTTGATCTGCCGTCACCTTATTTCGACGGTAGCCAGAAATATGATTATGAGGCAGGCCGCGTCTATCTGTTCGGCAGCGGTTTCTATATTCCTGAATATTTCTACAAGATGCTGGAGACGCTCAATATTGCCATGATGGCAACTTTGATCGGCTTTTTCTTTGGTTTTATCCTGTGCTTCCTTGCGGCTAAAAACCTGACAACCAGCCGTGCGCTGCGCTTTTTCGTGCGCCGTTATATGGAAATCCTGCGTGCTTTCCCTGAAATAGTGATTGCCGGTTTCTTTGCTGCTATTCTCTCGCTGGGGCCAATTCCTGCGATTTTTGCGGTTGGTATTCATACGATCGGCGCGCTGGGTAAGCTGTTTTTTGAAGTGGTTGAGAATGCCGATATGAAGGCGGAAGAAGGCCTGCGTGCAGTCGGCGCAAACTGGTTTGAGCGCGTCGGCTTCGGCATTGTGCCGCAAGTCATGCCGAATTTCATGTCCTACGCCTTTCTGCGTTTCGAGATCAATGTCCGTGCATCCACCATTATCGGTGCGGTTGGCGGCGGCGGTATCGGTGAGGCATTGCGCCTGTCGATCGGTCATGGCCATCAGGCAAAAACACTGGCGATTGTGTTTCTGCTGCTCGTTACAATCATTGCGGTGGATCAGACCTCTGCATGGCTGCGCGGCCGTCTTGTCGGCGCTCAGGCCTTTCAGTTCGGAGCGTAAAAATGACAGCTTTGACTTTAAACGCCGCTCAGATTGCTGATTACGAAAACCGCTATCCGCAGGTCTTTCGCCGCCCGTTTTCCAAGCGCTATACATTGCCGCTGATCGGTTTGGGCATTGTGCTCTATATGGCCTATAGCTGGTGGTTTTTTGCAATTGGTACAGTGCTTTCGGAAGGTCAGTGGGATCGCGCCGGTATTACCGCCCGTCAGTGGTATTCCTATGAAGTGCGCCCTACTATTCGCATGAATGGTGATGAGGCAAAAGTTACCTATCCGCGCTTTTCGGTACTGGGCAAGAATCCTGATCCGGAATGGGTGCAGCAGGCAAACGGCCGCACCAGTGTGATTTTCGGCAGCTCTGAAGCGCTGCATCTCAGTGGCAATACGGTTGTCGTGGAGCATGGCGGCGAAGTGCTGAATGTGCGTATTGATGCCGATGCTGCCCGCCTTGCGGATGATAAGCCGTTGCCGTCATGGGCATTGCTGAAAAATGATGAAGTGCAGGTCGATTTCGGTTTTTCCGGTTCGGTTCGGATCATGCCGGAGCGTATTACCATTAACCGCCGGTTCCTTGGCTGGCCGAATTTTGTGTTCGATACCAATTCACCTTTCTGGGGTAAATCTGTCGGTGAAGTCACGTCGATGATTGTCTCCGGTGAACGTATCAAGCCGGAAATTTCCAATCTGTCGCTGGCTTTTGACAACATCTGGAACAATGCTGAATGGCAGCACGGCGATGTCTGGATCAAGATGTTGCAGACGATTGTCATGGCTTTTGTCGGTACGCTGTTTGCTGGTATGCTCGCGCTGCCGCTGGCTTTCATCGCCGCACGTAATATTACACCGAACTTCTTTGCCAATCAGATTACCAAGCGTCTGTTCGACTTCCTGCGCTCGGTGGATATGTTTATCTGGGCGCTGTTCTTCACCCGTGCTTTCGGCCCGGGCCCTCTGGCTGGTATCTCTGCGATCTTCTTCACCGATACCGGTACGCTGGGTAAGCTCTATTCGGAAACGCTGGAGAATATCGACGATAAACAGCGTGAGGGTGTGAAATCGGTTGGTGCATCACCAGCCAATGTGCAGCGTTACGGTGTTATCCCTCAGGTGATGCCGGTGTTCCTCAGCCAGATGCTATATTTCTGGGAATCCAATACCCGTTCGGCAACGATTATCGGTGCTGTTGGTGCGGGTGGTATCGGTCTGAAGCTTTGGGAGGCCATGCGCACTAATTCCAACTGGGCCAATGTTGCCTATATGGTGGTGCTCATTCTGATCGTGGTGTTCATTTTTGATGCCATTTCCAATGCGCTGCGTTCACGTTTGACCGGTGATCGCCGCGTCTCGCAGAAATGAGACAAAAACTTCAAATCAGTGTAGTTTTATTGTCATAAAACTCCTGTAGGCCACAACCATGCTGCATGATCCGATCATGCAGCATGGTTTTTTCTTGTAGGAAAGCATAATTTCGATGACACGCGACACGCGCCCTTCCGATATCGTTTTTAAAAATGCCCGCATCATCCTTGAGGATGAAATCATCACCGGCACGATCCAGATTCGTGACGGAAAAATTGCTGATATCAGTGCAGGCAATGGTATTAGCGGCGAAGATTTCGGCGGCGATTATCTGATGCCGGGTGTTGTGGAGCTGCATACCGACCATCTGGAACAGCATTATGCGCCGCGCCCGAAAGTACGCTGGAATGCCGATGCGGCCTTGATGGCGCATGATGCGCAGATTGCGGCTTCCGGTATCACCACAGTGTTTGATGCCCTGCGCGTTGGTATGGACGGCGATACGGACATAAACGGCAGTGATATGGTTCTTCTTGCAGATGCGATTGCTGCCGGTCAGGCCAATAAGCGCCTGCGTGCAGATCATTATCTGCATTTGCGCTGCGAAGTATCTTCCCCGAATTGCCTTGATGATTTTCAGTTGTTTGAGCACAATCCACAGGTGCGAATTGCCTCGCTGATGGATCATGCACCTGGTCAGCGTCAGTTTGCTTCTTTGGAGGCTTATAAAACCTATTACATGACCAAACAAAAAATGACGCAGACAGAGTTTGACACATTCTGTGATCGCCGCATGGCAGAATCTGCGACCTATGCAGATCGTTACCGCAAGGAAATTGCTGCCCGTTGTCAGGCCAAGGGTATTTCGCTGGCCAGCCATGATGATGCGACACTTGCCCATGTGGATGAAGCGATTGAGCAGGGTATTCATGTGGCAGAATTCCCGACAACGCTGGAAGCAGCTAAAGCCTCAAAAGAAGCCGGTATGGCTGTGCTGATGGGCGCACCGAATATCGTGCGCGGTTCATCCCATTCCGGTAATGTCTCGGCTCGTGATCTCGCTTCCGCAGGCCATCTCGATATTCTGTCGTCCGATTATATTCCTTTCAGCCTTGTGCAGGCGGTTTATACACTGCCGCAGCTGGTTGATGGCTATACGTTGCCAGAGGCGATTAATCTGGTTACCCGCAATCCGGCTAAAGCTGTCGGTTTTACCGATCGCGGAACACTTGCATCGGGCAAACGGGCTGATATGGTTCGTGTTCATATGCAGAATGCGATACCGGTGGTACGCTCAGTGTGGCGGGAAGGGCAGCGCGTACTCTAAATGCGGTTGCAATGTTGAGTGACGGAATGAATGGAATGACTGGTATTTTTGTTGCCGTTGTGGGGCCGAGCGGCGCGGGCAAAGACACAATCATCGACTATGCACGCACACGCCTGCCGCAGGATGGCAGCTATCATTTTGTGCGCCGCGTCGTGACCCGTGATGCCCACGGCAATACGGAAGATCATGATACATTGTCAGAAACGGCATTTCTCGAAGCGGTTGAGCGGTCAGAATTCTGCATGCACTGGCAGGCACATGGCCTCTATTACGGGTTGCCTGCCTCGGTGGAGCAGGTGATTGAAAGTGGCGGCGTGGTGATTGCCAATCTCTCTCGCAAAGTTCTGCCGCAACTGGCCGCACGTTTCCCGCGTGTGGCGATTGCCCATATTACTGCAACTCCGGAAGTGCTGGCGCAACGTCTTGCCTCGCGCGGGCGCGAAACACCGGAATCCATTGCGCTGCGTTTGCAGCGTCAGGAGCCGGTTGAGGCCGGTGATGTACCGGTCTGGGTGATTGATAATTCCGGTGATGTAGCCTCGGCGGGTGAGGCTTTTACCAGCCAGTTGAATACCTGTCGTGGCTGATCTAGATTTAAATATGCGATGAAAACAATTCAGGGCAGTTTCGGGAAAACGAAACTGCCCTGATCTTTATGGTTTTTCCGGTGCCGGCCTGTCATCGTCATCCGGCAGGAAAATCCGGTTGGCAGCTCCGTCCATATCCTCATATTGTCCGCTTTTCAGTGACCATAAAAATGCTGCGAGCCACATGCCGCCCAAAAACAGGGCAATGGGTATGAGGAAAATCAATATATTCATAATCTCAGGCCTTTTGTCGCTTCAGCAGGCTTAAAGGAGAGGCTGTTTTCTGGCCTTGTTTTTTACCTGCCTTCAGGCGAAGGGCGTTGCTGACCACGAGGATCGAAGACAGCGACATGGAGAGCGCTGCAATCAAAGGCGTGACATAGCCGAACAGCGCAATGGGTACGGCGATGATATTATAGATCAGTGACAATGCAAAGTTCTGACGGATCAGTTTACCTGCCTCACGGGAGATTGCCACAGCCAGCGGCACCGCTGTCAGGCTGTCATGCAGGAACACGAAATCCGCAGCATTACGGCCGATATCCGCAGCCGTTGCCGGTGCCATCGATACATAGGCAGACATCAGCGCAGGCGCATCATTCAGCCCGTCACCAACCATCAGCACTTTATGGCCTTCATTGGTACGCTCGGTCACCAGTTCTGATTTATGGGCAGGCAGAATTTCTGCGCGGTATTTCTCAATACCAAGCTGACGGGCGAGGGCACTGACTGTTTTTTCTTTGTCACCGGAGAGAATTTCAACACTGAGTTTTTCATCTTTCAGCGCCTGCACAGAACGTGCAGCATCATCGCGCGGGCTGTCTTCAAAGCGGAACGCTTCCAGCAAAGTGCCATTGCGGCTCAGCACTGTTTCTGTGCCGGTGCTGACATTGTCCTGTGAAACATCGTCAACAGCCCAGTCACGGCGGCCGAGGCGATAAATATCCTGCCCCATACGGGCTTCGATACCGGCACCACTCACTTCTTCAATCAGATCAAAACGGATGTTTTTTGCCGGATTGGTGAAGGCTGTCAGCGCACGCGACAGCGGGTGACGCGAATAGAGTGCGAGTTCTGCAGCCAGCTCCAGCGCATTCTGATCGAGACTGCCGCGCTCCATGAGCTGTGGCTGACCAAGGGTTAGCGTACCGGTCTTGTCAAACATCACACTGTCAATTTCAGCCATACGTTCCATCGCGGAACCGTCTTTGACCATGATGCCGTTTTCAAACAGGCGGCGTGCGGCCACTACCTGTACAATCGGCACAGCCAGAGCTAAGGCGCACGGACAGGTAATAATTAGCGTGGTGATCGCCACATAGGTGGACTTGTACCAGTCGCCGCTCAGATAAAGCCAGACGACAAAAGCCAGAAATGCAGTGGTGTGGACAAGCGGCACATAAAGCGCGGAGGCGCGGTCGGCCAGCTGGCGGTAGCGGGCACGGCCACCTTCGGCGGCATCCATCAGGCGCACCATTTCCGCGAGGAAAGAACTATCAGCAGAGGCGGTGGCTTTAATGGTCAGCGGGGCGGTGAGGTTCATGGTACCTGCACGGATTTTCGAGCCTTGCGTCACCGGAACCGGCACACTTTCACCGGTCGCAATCGAGCAGTCGAGATCAGAACGGCCGCTTTCAACGATCGCATCGACAGGCACGCGCTCACCAACGGCCAGAATGATGCGCATAGCCGGACGGATATCTGCAATTGGCATGAAACTGTGCTGATTATCATCACCGATCACCACGGCGCCGCGTGCGGCCAGCTGGCTTAAGCCTTTCACCGCAGAGCGGGCACGTTCGCGCATTACATGATCCAGCGTGCGGCCGATCAGCAGGAAAAACAGCAATGTGGCCGAGGCATCAAAATAAGCATGCTGACCGGAATTGAGCGTTTCATAAACACTCATCACAAAAGCAAGGGTGATCGCCAGCGAAATCGGCACATCCATATTGCTGCGACCGTGTTTCAGCGCATTCCACGCGGACATATAGAAAATACGGCCGGAATAAACCAAAGTCGGCAATGCAATCAGACCGGAGAGCCAGTGGAACATATCGCGCGTTGCGGCATCTGCACCGGACCAGACCGACACAGAAAACAGCATGATATTCATCGAGGCAAAACCGGCCACTGCCAGCGCGATCAGCAGGCGGGAAAGCTGTGGATCTTTATCATCACCGAGCTCAAAAATATGGGCGGGGTAACCGGCTCTCTGCAAAGCATCAATCACATGTGGCGGCTCAATACCGTCTTTCCAGCGGACAGATACCCGTTTGGACGAAAGATTGACACGCGCATAACTGACTTCAGGCAAAGCATTCAGCGCAGTTTCAACAGTCTGAATGCACAATCCGCAATGAACTGAGGGAACAGACAGGTCAAGCTGGCGCTGACCATCGCCGAGTGTGCGGCTGGCCAGCAGTAATTCTTCCGGACGATAATCTGCAGCGGAAAACTGAATGCCGGAACCACAGCAACTCATTGCGCTGATCCTTGTGCCGGCTGGTTGTCTGCGGTGATGGTGAATTTACCACCGGCAATATTCACACGGTTGACCTGACGGTAAGGCAGATCAAGTCCGGCATAGGTATTGATTTCAACCACCCAGTTTCCGTCTTTCAGATCGGCTTCTGCGGTCAGAACATTACCACCTGCAGGCATCAGATTCAGGATCTGGTCTTCTTTTTCATTCACCGGCCTGCGGAAAACAGCCGTTGCGCCAAGCGCCTTGACCGGCGCGCCACTGGCATCGGTCAGACTGTAGCTGACAATACCGTCTTTATAATCCAGATTTTGTTTCCAGTTGAGCGCGGCATGTTCTTTGCCGAGCTGGGATTTTTCATTAAATTCCTGACTGGCAACATAGGAGTTCTGGACAACAAGGCCGGACCAGCTGCGTATTGCCGATGTGGCCATGATGACATTCACGATAATAATCACTCCGAAGAAAGCGATCATAATCGCAAGCATATGCCAGCCGGTAAATTCGCGTCCCTGAGGGGCAGGGGAAGACGTATTCTGCTTGATCATCACGTTTCTCCGTTATCAGCGCTTTTCAGGGGCAATGAAAGTGGCTTTATACGTTGCTGACTCGGTTCCGTTAACATCACGGACTGTCATGGTGAATGGTGTGCTGCCCGGAGGGACTGCGGTCTTAGGCAGGACAACGAACACTTTCAGGGTTTTCAGACGATCCGGTTCGGCGTTGAAAATATGGCGGCCGGAACCGTCAGTTGCCTGATCGGCCACATGCACTTCTGCCTGTGACAGGCCGTCAATAATCAACTCAAACTGGCGTGGCTCATTGACCATATTCAGCAGTTTGACCGTATAGCCGTTACGAATAGAGCCATCGGACAGCAACACATATTGCGGGTTACGATCCTGCAGCACATTGATGCCGATCCGTTCGCGCATCAGCAAAGTTGTAATCAGCGCCACACCGATCAGTGCCCAGATCGAGAAATAGAACAGGCTGCGCGGGCGGAAAATCTTGGACATTTTCAGCTGCTGCACCTTGTCATTAAAGGTGTTTTTAGCTTCATAAATCCGTGTCGGCTCAATCGGTGTTGTGCCGTTATTGGTCGCCAGCGCCATATTGGCATCATAGTCGGACAGCGTGGAATAGGAGATCAGGCCGCGCGGCTTGCCGATTTTGTCCATAACCGAGTTACAGGCATCAATACACAACGCACAGGTGATACATTCCAGCTGCTGACCGTCGCGGATATCAATCCCCATCGGGCAGACGGCCACACAGGCATTACAATCTACGCAATCGCCGACACTCTCACCGGCAGCAATGGCTTTTTTGGAATTACGGGTGCGTGGCTCACCGCGCCAGTCATTATAGGTCACTGTGAGCGAGTTTTCATCGAGCATGGCTGCCTGAATACGCGGCCAAGGGCACATATAGGTGCAGACCTGCTCACGCATCAGCCCGCCGAAAACATAGGTGGTAGCGGTCAGAATAGCGACAGTGATATAGGCGACCATAGCGGCCTGACCGGTCACAAATTCCATCAGCAGTGTTGGTGCATCTGCGAAATAGAAAATCCATGCACCGCCGGTCATAACGGCAATAGCCAGCCAGATTGTATGTTTGGTGACGCGTTTTACAAGCTTATTGGCCGTCATCGGGGATTTGTCGAGCTTGATACGGGCATTGCGGTCGCCTTCAACGGCGCGCTCAACAACCAGAAACAGATCAACCCATACGGTCTGCGGGCAGGTATAGCCGCACCATGCGCGTCCCGCGACACTGGTGACAAGGAACAGGCCGATACCGGCCATAATCAGCATACCGGCAACGTAGTAGAATTCCTGCGGCCAGATTTCGATGAAGAAGAAGTAGAAACGGCGATGTGCAATATCAATCAGCACCGCCTGATCGGGGGCGTAAGGCCCGCGATCCCAGCGCAGCCATGGCGTGAGATAGTAAATGCCGAGTGTGATGAACATGATAATCCACTTGAAACGGCGGAAATCACCACTCGCTCGCTTCGGGAAAACCTTGACACGCGCGGCATACAGAGAGCCGCGTTTCTCAGACGAATTCACCGCCTGCGCATCGATACGTTCAAATTCACCAACATCTGACATGGTACACTCCGGGGGCTAGAGCTGTTTGCGTTCAGATTGAAGTATGGCGCTTGCTCTAGATTCTTTATTTCATCGCATTAACACTGCGCTCATTGAGGGCATTTGAGCGCGGAATGCTTAAGGGCAGTCTGAAAACTGAAATGGTCTTATAAAACTGCACTCAAATCACTCAGAGCGGGTTCCGGTTATCGGTACAGAAATCCGCACTGAGTTTCTAAGGTTTCATCAGAGCCCCGTTTTTCAGATTATATCTGCGGGGCTTGCTGATTTTTTGAGCACCGGCCGGAATATTTTACACCAATATTTTACACCGGCCGGCCATGACTTGAAACAGGGCGTTTTTACTCACCGCCACCCAGAGAGTGGACATAGATAGCCAACTGTTTCACAGTTGTGTCACCCAGACGGCCTTCCCATGCAGGCATTACACCATGCTTGGGATTTCTTACCTGTTTGGCAATTTCAGCTTCACCGGAACCGTAGAACCAGATCGCATCGGTCAGATTTGGCGCACCGAATTCCTTGTTGCCCTTGGCATTTTCGCCATGACAGGCCGCGCAGTTTTCAGCAAAAACCTGTTTGCCTGCGGGTATCAGACTTGCATCATGCGGTGTCGATGTCAGGCTGGTGACATAGGCCGCCACATCACGGATTTGTTGTGGCTCAAGAATGTCGCCATAGGCAGGCATTTCGGAGATGCGTGTTTCTTCGTCATCCTTGGAACGCACGCCGTGGCGTACAGTCTGCAGGATTTCATCAATGGAACCGCCCCACAGCCAGTCATCATCATTCAGGTTCGGATAGCCTGGCGCGCCCTGCGCACCGGAGCCGTGACACTGAACACAGTTCACACGGAAGGCCGCAGCGCCGCCTGCAATTGCAAACTGGTTGAGTTGCGGATCAGCTATAATTTCCTGAACGGATTTTTCTTTAATAGCTGCCAGAATATCCTGACGTTCACCCTGAATTTTGGTGTTTTCTTTCCAGAAATCACCACGGCTCGACCATTCCAGAAGACCGGAAGTAGCGCCGTTGATGAGTGGCCATGCCGGATAGGCAACAGTATAGGCAATCGCCCAGACAATGGTTGCATAATAGGCATAGAGCCACCAGCGTGGCATCGGATTATCAAGTTCCTTGATGCCGTCCCATTCGTGGCCGGTTGTTTCAACGCCTGTTACATCGTCAATTTGCTTATCAGTCATTGTTTTCGTCCTTGAACGGAATGGCTTTCGCAGCATCGGCAGCCTGTTTGCTGCCTGGACGGAAGGCGAAGAAGACAACAAAGAGGAAGAAGAGGAACATGCCTAACAGCCCCCAGCTGTCGGCAAAGTGGCGCATGGTTGTATAATCCATGATGAACCTCCTTAACGCGACTTCGGTGACTGGTCGTAAGTTGAGAAATCAACCAGAGTACCCAGCATCTGCAGATAGGCAACAAGCGCATCCATTTCGCTGACAACCTTCGGATTACCATCGAAATCGCCGGTCTTGGCTTTAGGGTAGCGGGCAAGCAGAGCCTCTGTATCGGCTTCCGGATCAGCCTGCGCTTTCATATCCGCCAATGCATTATCGACCATTTCCTGATTATAAGGCACGCCGACAGCAATATTGGCTTTCAGATTGCCGGTAATGCCGGACATATTCAGCGGCGTGTTCATCAGGAATGCATAGCTCGGCATAACCGATTCAGGCACCACATCGCGCGGCTCAATCAGATGCTGAACATGCCATTCATTCGAGTAGCGGCCGCCGACACGGGCAAGATCAGGCCCTGTACGTTTCGAGCCCCACTGGAACGAATGGTCATACATGCTTTCAGCTGCAAGGCTGTAATGGCCGTAGCGCTCCACTTCATCACGGAACGGACGGATCATCTGCGAATGGCAGGTATAGCAGCCTTCGCGGATATAGATGTCACGGCCTGCCAGCTCCAGCGGAGAGTAGGGGCGCATGCCCTCTACTTTCTCAATGGTGTTTTGCAGATAAAACAGCGGGGCAATTTCCACGATACCGCCGACAGTGACCACAACCAGCGAACCGATCAGCAGTAAAGTAGCGTTTTTTTCAATCAGCGAGTGTTTTTTGAGAATAGACATAACTCACCTGCTCCTTATTCTGCCGGTTTCAAATACGGGCCGGTATTGGTGTCTGAGATTGGTGTCGAGCCCGGAATCGCGGCCTCCTCTCTCAGATCACCCTTGATGGTCTTGTAGACGTTCCAGGCCATCACAAGTCCGCCCGCCAGATACATCGTGCCGCCAAGTGTACGGATGACATAGTAAGGGAACATTGCGAGTACTGTTTCGGCGAAGGAGTAAACCAGGAAGCCCTGATCGTCATATTCGCGCCACATCAGACCCTGCTGGATACCGGCAACCCACATGGAAGCGGCATAGAGCACGATACCAAGTGTTGCGAGCCAGAAGTGCCAGTTGACCATACGTACGGAATAGAGACGTTCACGGTTCCACAGACGCGGTACAAGGAAGTACACGGCTGCAAAAGTGATCATACCATTCCAACCGAGCGCACCCGCATGAACGTGACCAATGGTCCAGTCTGTATAGTGCGACAGCGAGTTAACAGCTTTAACCGACATCAGCGGGCCTTCGAAGGTCGCCATACCGTAGAAGGCAATAGCAGCAACCATCAGACGGACAACCGGATCAGTACGGATTTTATCCCATGCGCCGGAAAGCGTCATCAGACCGTTGATCATACCGCCCCAGGACGGCATCCACAGAACGATGGAGAAGACCATGCCGAGTGTCTGTGCCCAGTCCGGCAGCGCTGTATAATGCAGGTGGTGAGGACCGGCCCAGATATACAGGAAGATGATCGACCAGAAGTGCACAATCGACAGACGGTAGGAATAGACCGGACGATTGACCTGTTTCGGCACGAAATAATACATCATTGCGAGGAACGGCACGGTCAGGAAGAAGGCTACGGCATTATGGCCGTACCACCACGGGGTCACCGCATCCTGTACGCCGGAGAAAGCCGAATAGCTCTTCACGCCGAGGAAAGAGACCGGAATTGCCAGATTGTTGATCACATGCAGCATGGCAATGGTGATGATGAAGGAGAGGTAGAACCAGTTGGCCACATAAATGTGCGGTTCTTTACGCTTCATCAGCGTGCCCATGAAGATCACGAGATAGACAACCCAGACAATGGTCAGCCAGAGATCGACATACCATTCCGGTTCAGCATATTCACGCGACTGGGTGATGCCGAGCAGATAGCCGGTGCCTGCCATGACGATGAACAGGTTGTAGCCCCAGAAAACGAACCATGCCAGATCGCCGCCGAAAAGGCGCGCACGGCAGGTGCGCTGCACGACATAGAAAGAAGTGGCGATCAGGGCGTTACCGCAGAAGGCAAAAATCACAGCTGATGTATGAAGAGGGCGGACACGGCCAAAATTTAGCCATGGTCCCAGATTCAAATCAGGGAATGCGAGCTGCGCAGCAATGAAAACACCAACGAGGAAGCCGATAACACCCCAGAATACTGTGGCAATGACACCGTAACGGATCGGACCGTCCATATAAACGGACTGATCTTCCTTCACAGGCTTCAGACTGTAATCTGCATTACGCAGCAGTAAGACTGTAAAAATCACAAGAGTGAAAAACAGAACCCACATATGGCTTCTGAATAATGGATCATGCGTAAACCCCGCGGCCAGCAGTGCTAAAAAAGCACCGAGCCCGGAGATTACAATTCCCGCAGCGTAATTCATGAAAAATCCCCTCGCGCGCGCAACTTATCCTGCCCGCAAATTACAGAAATGCCTGCAATTCGAGCAATATAGCGGGTATTATATGCGACGGAAAAATTTAGTCATTGATTTAAATCAAGTACGGCCGGTGACAGGGCATGTATAAATGAAACGTTTTTTGCGTGATTTTCGGCCAATTCGCAGCATATTGACGGAGATAATGGCTTCGGGTTTTGTTGTTTGCGAAATAATTTAATTATGACAATGTGATATGTAGAATTTTCTATAAATATCATATAGTTGCCTGATAAATTCTTATATCTTTATTGCTGTATTTACAGAAATTTCTGAAATAAATGTAGGAAATTATTTAGCTTTTTCAGTTCTGAACCGGATCGGGGAATAGTCGTTTAAGCTTTGAAAATTCAGCCGGAACAGGTGCGTTGCGTCTTGCTGCGCAGGGTGGGGCTGATTGTCGCTGAGGCGGTGCCGGTGGCCGTTCAGGTGCCGGTTTTAATGGTACTGTAAAGTACAGCAGGGGCTCGGATCACTCCAGTCTGGAATGATTCTCATCTCTACAGAGCTGTTTGTGCAGGAAAAATCACAGAAAACAGTACCAATTTGGCATTGTTAGTTACGTTGCTGATGTTTTTCATTATGCAAAATTGCTATCATTTTATGCAATTTTCGTCTGGTAAATTGTCAACATTTGCGGCGCGGGCTCTTGCTTTGGTACCAGTTTTTTGCAAGCATGTTCTTAACAAACAAAAATAACTGCTGACGGACTGACCGGTCAAAAGCCCGGGAGTAACCGAACAGTACAGGGGAATAAAAAAGCCACCGGATCTCGTATGAGTGAGGCTTTTCCTCAGCTCAATCATTAACCTTCCCGATCTTCATTCGGTAGGGCTCGCTGAATTATGTCTTGTCTTCCTTGAAGGCAGGGTGCTGGGAGATAGACAGAGTATGGAATATGCAGATCTCGTCCTTGCGGGCGGGCGGATTTTTTGCGGCCTTAATGAAGGTTTTGTTGAGGCGCTTGCAATTGCTGACGGTAAGGTTCTGGCAACCGGCACTACAGCTGAGATTGAAGCACTGACCGGTGAAAAGACACGACGTGTCGATCTGGGCGGACGTGTTGCGGTGCCGGGGCTCAATGATGCCCATATGCATCTTCTTATGCTTGGCATAGGTATGAACGAGATCAATCTGCGCCCTGAATCAGGCGTGCGCAGTCTCGAAGAGATTTTCAAACGTATTGCGCAGGAAGTAGCTGTGAAACCGGCGGGTGAGTGGATCCGTGGCGGCGGCTATGATCATTTTGAGCTGAGCGAACAGCGTCATCCGACCATTGAGGAACTGGATGCGATTGCGCCCGATCATCCGGTTTATATTACCCGTACCTGCGGTCATGTCGGGATCGCCAACAGCGCGGCCATGCGTCTGGCAAATATTACCCATGACACGCCAAGTCCGTCCGGTGGTCTGATTGAAAAGCGCAATGGCAAATTGTCCGGCCTGCTGGCAGAATCCGGTATGCGTGTGGTTACGGATAAAATCCCGCCGCTGAGTCGTGATGAGTTGAAAGCCGCGATTACCCGTGCAGCCGGTTTCATGCTCTCTCAGGGTTTCACCAGCGTGATGGATGCTGCAGTCGGCATGGGCTATGGTATGGAAGAACTCCATGCCTATGAAGAACTGGCTTCCGCCGGTGAGTTGCCAATCCGCACATGGGTCTGCATCTATGGCAATCATGACGGTATCGGCGATCAGGCGCATGCACAGGGTTTCCGTGCCAAGCGCCAGACAGGCAATTTGCGCTACGGTGCAATGAAAGTCTTCTCGGATGGCAGTGCCGGTGGTCTGACAGCCGCTATGAGCGAGCCATATGTGGCAGGCGATCCGAATAATTTTGGTATTTTCTGCTATTCCGATGCGGAAATGCACAAGTCCCTCAAGCATTATCATGAGCTTGGCTATCAGTTGGCCATTCACGCGATTGGTGATGCAGCGATTGAGCAGGTACTGTCCGGTATTGAGAATGCCGATAGCGCAGAACATCCGATTAAATCCCGTCGTCATCGTATTGAACATTGCGGCTTCCTGAGCGACGGGCAGATTGAGCGTATGGCCAAAGCCGGTATTGATCCGGTGCCGCAACCGATGTTCATCTATGAATTCGGCGATCTTTACGTTGCCAATCTGGGCGAAAAGCGCGCCCATGCATCTTATCCGATGCGCAAATGGGTGGATGCCGGTTTGCATCCGGCTGCGTCTTCCGATGCGCCGGTCACCTCCACCAATCCGTTCCAGAATATCTACACGCTCGTCACCCGTAAGACAAAGGTCGGTTCGGTGATCGGCGAAGACCAGTGTCTGACACGGGAAGAGGCGATCCACGCTTACACGCATTTCGGTGCCTATACGCAATTTGCTGAAAATGAAACCGGACGTCTGGTTGCAGGTATGGCAGCGGATATTGCTGTGTTGTCGAAGGATATTTTCACCTGTGACGTGGAAGAAATCCGCAGCGATGTGGTCTGCGATATGACCGTGCTTGACGGCAAAGTCGTTTTCGAGCGGCAGGTGTAACTGTTCAGGTTCGGGGCGCGTTAGCGCGCCTTGAACTGACAGCCAGAGAAAGGCAATTTCATGCTTCGGCACACGTTACAACGTCTGCTTCTCGCTTTACCGGTCATGTTCGGTGTGCTGCTGCTCGGCTTTTTGCTGATGCAGGTGGTGCCGACTGATCCGGCACAGGTGCGTGCAGGACCCACCGCGACACAGGAGCTGGTTGAAGCCATCCGCCGTGATCTCGGTCTCGATCAGCCTTTGTGGAAACAGTTCTTCTATTATATCGGCCGCCTGATGCAGGGCGATCTCGGCGTCTCCATCATCAATAATGTGCCGGTTTCGCAGGAACTCGGTGCCACAATCGGCCCGACACTGGAGCTGATGGTTGCCTCCCTGATCTGGGCAATTCCTCTGGGCATTCTGCTCGGCACAGTCGGTGCTTATTATCGCGGCTCATTGCTGGATCGCTCGATCATGGCGGTGTCTGTTGCCGGTGTATCGATCCCTGTGTTCTTTCTCGGTCTGGTGCTGGTCTGGCTGTTCGGGTTTAAATATCCGATCCTGCCATTTACCGGTCGTCTCGGGCCGTTATGGACATGGGAAGGCTTCACCAGCATCATTCTGCCAGCAATCACTCTGGGCGGTGTGTTTGTCGGTCCTGTTGCCCGTATGACCCGTACATCGGTACTGGATGTGCTGGGCGCGGATCATATCCGCACAGCACGCGCCAAAGGTCTGAAAGAGCGTAAGGTTGTTACCCGTCATGCGCTGCGCAATGCGCTGGTGCCGGTGGTGACACTGATCGGCTTGCAGATCGGCTTTTTGCTCGGCGGTGCTGTGGTGGTTGAGACTGTGTTCTCATGGCCGGGCATTGGCCGTCTGGCAGTCGGTGCGATTTTGTCCAGCGATCTGCCAATGGCACAGGGCACGATTATCGTCATGTCTCTCGGCTTTATTCTCGTCAATCTGGGCGTTGATATTCTCTACGCTGTGCTCGATCCGCGTGTGAGAGGTGCATGATGACCAGTCTTGCAAAAACAAATGTTGCGGATGCAGCGCAACCGGCCGAGCAGGAAATCGCTTTCAAGCGTGTCAGCGTATTGCGCATGCTGTTTTCCGACACCGGCTCGGTGATTGCTCTGACCCTCGTGGCACTGACCCTGTTCTGTGGTCTGTTTGCGCCGTGGCTGGCACCGGAAGACCCTTATGGCGGCAATCTCGGCATGATGCTGAAGCCGATCGGTGAAGCAGGCTATCTGCTCGGCACCGACGGGCAGGGACGCGGCATGGTAACACGTTTGCTCTACGGTATCCGCACCACTTTGTTCATGGGCTTCGTCTCGGTATTCTTCGGTTGTGTGGTCGGCGGGATTATCGGTTTTGTTGCCGCTTATTACACCCGCTGGAGCGGCTTGCTGATGCGCTTCATGGATGTGTTGCTGTCCTTTCCGGCCATTTTGTTCGGCTTAGCAATTGCCGCCATTTTCGGTCCGGGTCTCACAGCCGTTATCATTGCGCTGTCAATTGCGACTGTGCCGCTGATGGCGCGTGTGGTGCGCGGTGGTGCGATTGTGGTGTTGCAGCAGGATTATATCGAAAGCGCCCATTCGCTCGGCATGTCCGACAGTCGCATCATCTTCAAATATGTGCTGCCGAACTGTCTGTCATCGATCTTCGTGTTCGTAACGCTTCGTTTCGGACAGGTGATCCTGCTCGGTGCGGCACTATCCTTCATCGGCCTTGGCGCACAGCCGCCGACAGCGGAACTCGGTGCTATGGCATCGGAAGGGCGTAACTTCCTGTTCTTCGCACCACATGTCTCGGTTCTGCCAAGTCTGGTGATCTTCATTATCGTTCTGGCGTTTAACGTGCTGGGGGATTCCCTCCGTGACGCGCTCGATCCGAAATTACGTAAATAATCATTTTTGGCGGCGGATCACTGCACAGAACAGTGGGCGCCTCATCAGGAGGACTAAAATGAGAAAATATCTGACTGCTACTCTCGTCGCCGGTGTTGCTGCCAGTGCCGTTTTGTCCGGTGCAGCCTATGCCCAGACCAAGGCGCCATTGTCGATCCTGCGCGTGATCGATGCGGATAATTATGATCCGATCCGCTCCACCGCAACCGCTATGGTTGAAGTGATGGCGATGCTGGGTGATACGCTGGTCTCGCTCGATTTTGACATGAAAACCGTCAAGCCGGGTCTGGCGGAAGCCTGGTCGGTTTCTGAAGACGGTAAGACCTATACCTTCAACCTGCGTAAGGATGTGAAATTCTGCGACGGCCGTCCGATGACCGCTGCCGATGTGGTCTATACGATTGAGCGCTGGCAAAACCCGGAAAAACGCTCACCGACTGCCTTCCGTGGCGGTAAGGTCAAGAGTGTAACCGCTAAAGACGATTACACAGTGATCTATGAACTGGAAGAGCCGTATTCCGATCTTCTGCCGCAACTGACCATGCCGTTCTCGACCATTGTGGACAAAGCAACCGTTGAAAAACTGGGTGAGAATTTCGGTGTGCAGGGCTTCAACGGCACCGGCCCTTATTGCTGGGTCAGCTGGCAGCCGCGTCAGGAACTGAAGCTCAAGAAAAACCCGAATTACACATGGGGACCGTCATTCTATAAAAATCCGAGCCCGCAGGTTGATGAAATCGTCTGGCGCGTGATCCCTGAAGCCAATACGCTGATGGCCGCAATTCAGGCGCGTCAGGCGGATATGACCTATTATATGCCGCCGATTGCGCTGACCACGATGGAAAGCATGCCGGGCATTAATGTTTCCAAACAGGAAAACTATATCTATGACATGTTCATGGGCTTCAAGATCGACAAGCCTGTGGTGTCCGATCCTGTGATCCGTAAAGCCGTGAATATGGCAACCAATAAAGCGGCAATCACTCAGGCTGTTTATTTCGGCCATGGCAAGGAAATGAAGTCGCTCGTTAATCCGGCGATTATTGATTTCGATCCTGAATCCGCAAAACTGATGCCTGCTTTCGATCAGGATGCAGCCAATAAAATGCTGGACGAAGCCGGCTGGAAAATGGGCGGCGACGGCATCCGTGAAAAAGACGGCCAAAAAGCCACGTTCCTTGTTTATGGTTTGCGCAATGCAACCAACCCGACTGTGAGTGAGGCCATGCAGGCTGATCTGCGCAAGATCGGCATCGACATGAAAATCCAGCTCTGGGATGCAACTGTCGGCTGGGGCAAGATGGCAACGCAGGAATTTGATGCGTTCTATATGAACTATCCGGCGCTGACTGCGCTTGAAGCGATTGGTCTCTACTTCCCGAGCCGTCAGGCACCAACACCAAACCGCATGAACTGGAAAGATCCGGCAACGGATGAGCTGATCCGCAAGGCGGCAACCACCACCAGCAAGGAAGAACGTCATGAAGCGCTGGCAACCCTGCAGCGTAACCTGACCGAGGCCAATGTCTGGGTCACTCTGTCGTCCGAGCCGATGTGGCTGATCTCCGGTGACCGCGTGGAAGGTGCCAAGGCACACGGTATCTATGGTGCCGGTATCTATAAAGGTCTGGATATTTCTCTGAAACGCTAAAGCATGTCTCCCAAAAGTGGATGCCGGTTTTGGGATAAAGACATGCGTAGAAATATGACAGGCGCGGCTTATGAGCCGCGCCTGCACAATCTGTAATTCAGGCGCAGGGGAGTGATGCGGTGAGTGTAACAGTTATCAGAAACGCGGATATTGTCGTTGCATGGGATAAGGACAGCCAAAGCCATATCTATGTGAAAAATGCCGATGTCGCTTTTGAAAACGGTAAGCTGACTTTTGTTGGTACAGGTTATACCGGTGCTGCTGATGCAGAACAGGACGGCCGTGGCTTTATGGTCATGCCGGGTCTGGTCAATATCCATTCCCACCCTGCAAGCGAGCCGCTGAACAAGAGTATTCTCGATGAGCTCGGTTCTCCGGGTCTGTATAATTCCGCGCTTTATGAATTTATGCCGATCATCCGCCCTGATGCGGAAGGCGCAGAGGCTGCATGGAAAGTCGCCTATGCGGAATTGCTTAAATCCGGCGTCACAACACTGGCTGATCTCTCCGTTGCGCATCCGTCATGGATTGATCTGGCAGGGCAGAGCGGTCTGCGTGTTTGCATTACACCAATGTTCCGCACGGCGCGCTGGTACACAAAAAACGGCCATGTGGTTGAATATGAATGGGATGAGGCCGTTGGCGAAAAAGCCATGGCGCAGGCACTGGAAATGGTGGATGCCGCTGAAGCGCATCCGTCCGGCCGTCTGTTCTCGATGCTCTGTCCGGCACAGATCGACACCTGCAGCGAAGGCCTGATTAAAGAGAGTTATGCGGAAGCACAGCGCCGCAAAATTCCGTGGCAGATCCATGCCGCACAATCGACCGTTGAGTTTCATGAAATTACCCGTCGTCATGGTGTTTCGCCGGTGCAATGGCTGGAGCAGCTTGATGTGCTGGGCGAGACCAGTATTGTCAGTCACGGGATTTTCCTCGACGATTATCCGCGCAACAGCTGGCATACACGCCGTGATCTTGATCTGCTGGTGGAAACACGCACAGCGGTTGCCCATTGCCCGACTGTGTTTATGCGCCGTGGCATAGCCATGCGTGATTTTGGTCGTTATCTGCGCGCAGGTGTGCGCCTTGGTATCGGCACTGATACCTATCCGCATAATATGCTCGAAGAGATGCGCCATGTCGGTTACGTGGCGCGGATGATGGCGGAGAATCCGCGCACTGTTACTTCCGGCGAGATTTTCACCGCAGCAACGGTAGGCGGTGCTGATCTGCTCGGGCGTGATGATATCGGGCGTCTGGAAACAGGCTGTAATGCCGATCTGGTGCTGGTCAATCTCGCGCATCCGATGATGCGCCCGGGCTATGACCCGATCCGCAGCATGATCTATGCCGCAGCCGAGCGCGCCGTGGATACGGTCTATGTCGGTGGTGAGAAAGTGGTCGAGAAAGGTCAATGCCTGACAATTGATTTTGAGCAGGCCGCCGAAGATCTCCACGCCGCACAGCAACGCACAGTTCAACGGGCACCGCAGGAAGACTGGGCGAAACGCCCTGTTACTGCTTACGCCCCGCATTCATTTTCCGGCCTTGCATAAGCAAGCCAAAGCAATATTCCGGGCATATGAAAATATGACCGGCTTGGAGATGACTATATGACAGAACCGGTACTCGAAATCCGCAATCTCGTCACGGAGTTTAAAACCCCGAACGGTGTTATCCGTGCGGTGGACGGTATTTCGCTGAAAGTCGAGCGCGGCAAGACACTGGGTATTGTGGGGGAGAGCGGCTGTGGTAAATCCATGCTGTCGCTGTCTGTCATGGGGCTGGTGCCGCCACCTGGCAAGAATGCCGGCGGTGAGGTGATTTTTGAAGGACAGGATCTTTTAAAACTGTCGGCTGATGAGATGCGCAGGCTGCGCGGCAACCGTATTGCGATGATCTTTCAGGAGCCGATGACTTCGCTCAATCCGGTACATACAATAGGCTATCAGCTGGTTGAAGCACTGCAGGCGCATCATAAAAAACCTTACAAGGAAATGCGCGAGGAAGCGATTGAAGCGCTGCGCAAAGTGCGTATTCCTGCACCGGAACGCCGTTTTGATGAATATCCGCACCAGCTCTCCGGCGGTATGCGTCAGCGTGTAATGATTGCTATGGCGCTGGTTTGCAAGCCGGTTTTGCTGATCGCTGATGAGCCGACAACGGCGCTCGATGTGACTATTCAGGCGCAAATTCTCAATCTGCTGCGCGAGTTGCAGCAGGAAACCAATATGGCCATCATCCTTATTACCCATGATCTGGGTGTGGTGGCGCAGGTCGCCGATGATGTGGCGGTCATGTATGCCGGTAAGGTGGCAGAACGCGCTTCCGTCAATGCGATTTTTAAAGACCCGCAGCACCCCTATACCATCGGTCTGATGGGCTCGATGCCGCGTATGGATGAGGATGTTGACCGTCTGGTGGCAATCAGCGGTGTCGTTCCGCCGCCGTTTCGTCTGCCGTCTGGCTGCCGGTTTAATCCGCGTTGCCCGTTTTCTGATGAGGAATGCACAGCAACTTTGCCTGCTCTGCATGAGCTCCAAGCCAATCACCTTGTTGCCTGCCATAAAGCTCCGGTGGAGGATTTCGTATGACACAACCACTTCTGGAGCTGCAGGGCATTTCCAAACATTTCCCTGTCAAAAAAGGCCTGATCCGTCAAAAAGTGGTCGGCACAGTCCGCGCTGTGGACGAAGTCTCTTTCAAGCTGATGCCGGGGGAAACATTGGCGATTGTGGGGGAAAGCGGGTGCGGTAAGTCCACCACTGCGCGTCTGGCACTGCGTCTGCTGGAACCGACCGCCGGTCGGGTACTGTTTGAGGGTGAGGATGTCACCAATGCCAGTGGCACTAAACTGCGTGATCTGCGCCGCAAAATGCAAGTGGTGTTTCAGGATCCCTATGCCAGCCTTAATCCGCGTATGACCGTGGGTGAACTGATTGCCGAGCCGATGCTGGTACATGGGGTTGGCACCGATGCTTCGCGCCGTGAGCGGGTAATTGAACTGCTGCGCCGTGTTGATCTGGCACCTTACCATGCCGCGCGCTATCCGCATGAATTTTCCGGCGGGCAGCGCCAGCGTATCGGTATTGCCCGTGCGCTTTCACTGTCGCCGAAACTGATTGTCTGTGATGAGCCTGTCTCGGCGCTCGACGTGTCCATTCAGGCGCAGGTCGTCAATCTGCTCAAAGATTTGCAGAAAGAAATGGGACTGTCCTACCTGTTCATTTCGCACGGATTACCGGTGGTCAAACATATGGCTGACCGTGTAGCTGTGATGTATCTGGGGCAGGTGGTGGAGATTGCTGATAAGCATCAGCTCTATAACAATCCGCGTCATCCTTATACGCAGGCTTTGTTGTCTGCCGCGCCACAGCCTGATCCGGCTTCGCGTGGCTCGTGGAACGTGCTGGGCGGTGATGTGCCAAGCCCGCTCAATCCACCTTCCGGTTGCCGTTTCCATACCCGTTGTCCGCTGGCGCAGGATTTGTGCAAGCAGCAGGTGCCTGAATTGAAGGATTTAGGAACCGGCCAGCAGGTCGCCTGCCATTTTGAAGCACAGGTACCTGCCTTCAAACATGCCGCGCATTTCGCTTCCGGTGCGGAGAAATTGCAGCAGCGTCTCGGATTGTTCGCCAAGAAACGTGCTGAAAAAGAACAGGCTGCCTAGAGCATTTCCAGCAAAAGTGTGAAGCGGTTTTGCGTAGGATAATGCGTAAAAATAAAGACCAGTAAAATAAAACAGGCCGCTTCATTTCTGAAGCGGCCTGTTTTTTGTTTGGTGGTTATTTCCAGATTTCGCCGTCCACTTTGCCCTTCAACTCCGGATAATCCTTGAGCGTGAAATGCGGTGTGCCAAGCTTCTGCTGGTCGAAATAATCCTTGGTCACTTTGACAACCGTGCCGGAGAGCAGCGCAATGGCGATCAGGTTGATGGTTGCCATCAGACCCATAGCTGCATCGGCAGCGTTGAACACGGTGAGAATGCTTTCATAGGCACCCCAGACCACCATCAGCAATGTGGAGCAACGCAACAATGTGAGCCAGAGATGTCTGCCCGCACCCAGATAAATCATGGCATTTTCCGCATAAGCGTAATTACCGATGATTGAGGTGAAGGCAAAGAAGAAGATCGCAATACTGATGAAATAGCTGCCAAACCAGCCGATATGTGCGGTCATGGCTTCCTGTGTCAGCAGCGTGCCGGTGAGGCCGGAACCCGGAACCAGCTTATGCGACAACAGGATCATGATCGCGGTTGCCGAGCAGATCAGAATTGTATCAATGAAAACGCCCAGCGCCTGCACAAAACCCTGCGAGGAAGGGTGGTGCGGATTTGGTGTGGCGGAAGCGGCAATATTCGGCGCAGAACCCATACCGGCTTCATTGGAGAACAGTCCGCGTTTCACCCCATTCATCAGAGCGCCGGTGATGCCGCCTGCCGCTGCTTCAATGCCGAAAGCGCTTTTAACAATCAGGGCAAACAGCGCAGGAACTTCAGTAATATTGGCAAGCAGCACATAAACGGCAACGCCCAGATAAATTGCCGCCATAAACGGCACAACCAGTTCAGCCACGCGGGCGATCTGACGGATACCGCCGAAAATGACAATACCGGCCAAAGCCGCAATGACGAGGCCGACCAGAACTTTAGAGAAACCGAAAGAGCCGTTCATCGCATCGGCAATGGCATTGGCCTGCACGGCGTTAAAAACAAGGCCGAATGCGATAATCAGACAGACGGAAAAAATTGCTGCTGCCCACGGGGCTTTCAGACCTTTGGAAATATAGAAGGCAGGGCCGCCGCGAAACTGGCCGTCATTATCGCGGGTTTTATAAAGCTGTGCCAGCGTGCTTTCAGAATAAGCTGTGGCCATGCCGACAAAGGCGACGATCCACATCCAGAAAATTGCACCGGCGCCACCGAGATAAAGCGCGACTGCCACACCGGCAATATTGCCGGTTCCGACGCGTGAGGCGAGGCTGGTACACAGTGCCTGAAACGGGGTAATCCCGCTGTCATCGCGTTTTGGCGCACGCATGACCGAGCGGAAAAATTCAGGAAAATGGAAGATCTGAAGGAAGCCCAACCGGACCGAGAAATAAATCCCGACAGCGAGCAATCCGTAAATCAGCACATAATCCCAGAGGATCATGTTTATAAAGCTAATAATTGTATTCATCGGTATGACGCGCTCCGCTGCACCTTCGGGTGAGGTGAATATGTCGTTTTTATGATAATTATGATCTGATAAATTGGTTTTAGCTTATATTCACAGCGAATGCATGATTTTTTAAATCAGTGTGGAAATGCGCAATTTTCCGGATTTAATTTTGGTTTTTCAAAAAGATACAGCCGCTCGGTCTGTGTAAAACCGGCGGCTGTTATAAAAAATATTATTGCTGATCCGACGTCAGAGCTTCAGCTTTACGTGACGATTCACGTCCTTATAGAGCAGATAACGGAACTTTCCGGGGCCGCCGGCATAGCAAGCCTGCGGGCAGAAAGCGCGCAGCCACATATAGTCACCGGCTTCCACCTCCACCCAGTCCTGATTGAGACGGTAGACCGCCTTGCCTTCCAGCACATAGAGGCCGTGCTCCATTACATGGGTCTCGGCAAACGGAATAATGGCGCCCGGTTCAAACGTGACGATATTGACATGCATGTCATGTCGCAAATCAGACGGGTCAACAAAACGGGTGGTCGCCCATTTGCCGTCGGTGTCCGGCATGGCAACCGGCTCAACTTCGGATTCATGCTTGAAAAAGGCTTCCGGCACATCCAGACCGTTCACATATTCAAAGCTCTTTCTGATCCAGTGAAAGCGGGCAGGCGCATCGCTTTTGTTGCGTACAGTCCAGAGGCTTTTCGGCGGCAGAAAAGCGTAGCTGCCCGCGCGCATGGCATGGTCTTTGCCGTCAAGCGTAATGACAATATTGCCCTCAACCACGAAAATACCGGCTTCGGCATCCGGATCAGGTTCAGGTCTGTCACTGCCGCCCTGCGGTTCCAGTTCCACAATATATTGGGCAAAACTCTCGGCAAAACCGGAGAGCGGACGGGAGAGTATCCAGACGCGGGTTTTATCCCAGAATGGCAGGCAGGATGTAACAATATCCATCATCACGCCTTTTGGGATAACCGCATAGGCTTCGGTGAATACGGCACGGTCGCTCAGCAATTGCGTCTGCATCGGTGCGCCGCCCTTGGGGGCGTAATAAGTGCGCTCAGTCATAATCTCTCCCGTTACTTTTACCCTCAGTGCGCAGTCAGGCCGGTTTTCAGCGTTTCTGCAAGAGGGATAACGGGATTATCATTAAAAAAGATAAATTGTCGACAATATTGTATATAATATCCCGTTTATCTTTTCAATAAACGGGATACAGAACATCAATTATGCAAGATCAGGCCGGTCTGTGGTGATCTGACGGATCGGCGTATTTTTCCAGAATTCCAGTTCCGGCTCAGTATTAGGTACCCACACGCCCAGACGTTCCGGTGCAATCCGATCGGTAATTGCATCCCAGCTATGGGCAAGCAGAGCTTTTTCAACGGCCAGAATATCGGCATGGCTGCCGAAATAGTCGAGCGCTTCTTGCAAGCCACCGAGAATAGTGGCGCTGAAAGCATTGAGTGAGGCGAGGCGGCGCATTTCCGGCGCAATGTCTTTTACTTGTTGTAGCACCTGACGGGTAAAGCCGGTGAGAATGCACTGATCTTCCATATCCTGCGCACGGATAATCTGTACAACCGCATCGGTGAGACCGTCATAGAGATCACCATTGACGCGGTTCTTCAGTTCCACATGCAATTCCATGCCGGTCGGTTTGAAGATTTCCAGAACCTCTTCAAACAGCGGAAGATGCTCATCCATACTTTCACGCAAAATCGTGTTCTTACGTGCCTGTTTGGAGAGTTCTGCCACATCGCCGATGCCATGGGTGGTGCGCTCCAAAGTCGGATCATGCAGCACAACCACTTCACCGGCATTGGTCAGATGCAAATCAAGTTCCACACCGGCAATATTGAGCTCGGCGGTTTTGCGAAAACCGGAGAGGGAGTTTTCAGGCCAGAGATTACGTGCACCGCGATGGCCGATAATACGTGTCATGATTGGTCTTTCTTTTAACGAATGGTCGGGTCGAGCTTGTCGCGCAGCCAGTCACCAAGAATGGAAATCGACAGGGTGGTGAACATAATCACAAAGGCCGGTGCCAGCATGATCCATGGCGCAGTGGTCAGATATTCACGGCCATAACCGACCATATTGCCGAGGCTGGATTTTGGTGGCTGCACGCCGAGACCTAAGAAAGACAGGCTGCTTTCCAGCAGAATAATCTCAGGGAAAGTCAGGGTCATGGAGACGATCAGTGTCGAGGCAATATTCGGCAGGATATGGCGCAGATAGACCCATGATTGTTTGGCACCAAGCTGCGTGACTGCGGCGGCATAGCCCTGCGAACTGGCGGAAATAGCCAGGCCACGGGCGATACGCGCATAGCGCTCCCAGCCGTAAAGCCCCATCAGGCAAACAAGCAGCACCATGGAATTACCGAAGAACGCCAGCACGGACAGAGCGAGGATCAGGAAAGGTAATGCCGCCTGAAAATCAGCTAGTGTCAGCACCACCTGCTCCACAGTCTTGCGGAAATTAGCAGCAAGAAAGCCGACGGTGGTGCCGAGCAGGGTAGAAATAATCGTAGCGCCAAAAGCAATCAGCAGGGAGACACGGATGGATTCAATCAGGCGGGATAATACATCGCGCCCGACCTCATCCGTACCGAGCCAGTGTTGCGGGTGACCGGGCATCACAAGGCGGCTTTTGAGATCCATTGCGGTGATGCTGTAAGGGCGTATCCAGTCAGCGGTAATGGCAATGATAATCATTGCTGCAAACCAGATCAGCGACAGTACCACTAATAGCGGGATGCGTTTCTTTTTGCGTTGATGGACATTGACCACGGGAACGGCGGTACTGTCACTGATTGAGAGTTCAGACATCAGCCGGTTCCTTTACGCTTTGGCCTGATTATCGCGCAGGCGCGGATCGAGAAAACCATAGAGCAGGTCAACAACGAAGTTTGACAGCACCATGGTGGAGGCAATCAGCAGCAGAATGCATTGCACTACTGCGAGATCGCGATTGGAAACGGCAACCACCAATAGGCGCCCGACACCCGGCCATGAGAACAGGGATTCAATCACCACAGCGCCAGCCACCAGTGAGCCGACCATGAAGCCGACCAGTGTCACAATCGGGATAGCCGCATTGGGCAATGCGTGATTGCGGATGACATCGCCCCAGCGCACACCCTTGGCACTGGCGGTGCGAATATAGGGTTGGCCGAGAATTTCAATCATCGCGCTGCGGGCAAAACGGGCGAGAATGGCGGCACCGGCAATGCTCATGGTGAGCACCGGCAAAATGGCATGGATCCATGTGTCACTGCCGCCCGATGGCAGCCATTTCAGTGTCACGGAGAAGATCAGCACCAGCACCAGACCGAGCACGAAATTCGGCAGGGTAAAGCCGATAATGGCGGTCATCATCACCAGCCGGTCGATGATACTGTCACGATGGAGTGCCGCATAAACACCGGCAGGAATACCGATTGCCAGATTGAGCAGCAAGGTCGGAATGGTCAGCATCAGCGTGGCCGGAATACGCTCGGCAACCAAATCAATCGCTTTCTGGCCGTCGCGCATGGAAACACCGAGATCGCCCTGAAAAATCGCCCCGAAATAGCTGAAATATTGCACAAGGATCGGCTGATCCAGCCCCCATGCCTTGCGGAAAGCTTCAATCGCCTGCGGCGGTGCATCGGGACCGAGAATGATCTGTGCCGGATCGCCGGACATGCGCAGCACGATAAAGGCAAAGGTCACAACCAGCATGACCGTGATAAAGGCCCGCAACAGACGGGTAAGGAAAAAGGAAATCATCAGTCAGTCCTTTTATCCGGCTAATGCTACGGATTGCGATGCGCCGTCATAGAGATGGCTTGTTTGCCCCTTGTCATAGAGATGGCAGGCAACACTATGCTCTTTGCCGGTGTGCAAGGTTTCCGGCACATCGGTGCGGCAGCGCTCCGAGGCAAAACGGCAACGCGGATGAAAGGCACAGCCGCTCGGTCTGGCTGCCGGATTTGGCGGCTCACCCTGCAGGATAATACGATTGCTCAATAAAGTGCCGGGCACCGGAATACTGGAAACCAGTGCCTGCGTATAAGGATGTTGGGGTGCCTGAAAAATCACATCAGACGGTGCTTCCTCAACAATCCGTCCGAGATACATCACAGCCACGCGGTCGCTGATATTGCGTACCACTTTCAGATCATGGCTGATAAACACCATGGCAATGCCGTTTTTCTCCTGCAGATCGCGAAGCAGATTGACCACCTGCGCCTGAATAGAAACATCCAGTGCTGAGACTGCTTCGTCGCAAACCAGTAGTTCAGGATTACAGGCAATCGCACGGGCAATCACCACACGCTGGCGCTGCCCGCCGGAAAGCTCATGGGGAAAACGCGCTGCATGATGGGGCATCAGACCAACAGACTGCATCAGCTCTTTCACCCGTGCCGCACGGCTTTCCTTGTCGCCGATATTGTGGATCAGCAGCGGTTCTTCAATCTGTGTGGCGATGATCAGGCGGCGGTCGAGTGCAGCTAGCGGGTCCTGATAGACAAGCTGCATGCGTTTGCGCAAAGCCCGCCATTCATTGGTGCGTGCAGGCGGCAGAACATCGCCGTCAAAGCGCACTTCGCCGGTACTCGGACGCTCCAGCCCCAGCAGCAGGCGACCGGTGGTGGATTTGCCGGAACCGCTTTCGCCGACAATGCCCAGCGTTTTGCCTTTTTGTAAGGACAGGCTCACCGCATCAACGGCTTTGACTTCTGTCGGCTTGGCAAATAATCCTCGCTTTGAGGTATAGATTTTACTTAGATTTTTGGCTTCGAGCAGTGACTTGTTCATGACAGCACCTGCTGCTGTGTTGACGACGCAGGGGCAATGAAAGCAGCTGGTACGACCGGTGCGGCAGGAATAGTAGTGTCGCGTATTTCGACAGGGCGGAAACAGGCGACATAGCGATCATCCTGATTGCCGGTCAAAGGCGGCAGATCGCTTTTGCAACGATTTTCCGCACGATTGCAGCGCGGAGAAAAAGCACAGCCTTTCGGAAGTTTTCCCGGTTCCGGCACAGTACCTTCAATAGGGATGAGACGTTCACGGCCGCCTTCAATGCGCGGGATCGCATCAAATAGCCCGCGTGTATAAGGATGGCGCGGCTGGGCAAATAGCGCCTCTGTCGAGCTTTTCTCGATCATGCGTCCGGCATACATCACGCAGACGCGCTCGCAGATTTGCGACACGGCACCCAGATCATGACTGATAAACACAATTGCCATGCCGGTTTCCTGACCGATACGGGCGAGTAGGTCGAGTACTTGTGCCTGAATAGTGGCATCCAGCGCCGTGGTTGGCTCATCGGCAATCAGCAAATCCGGTTCACCGGCCAAGGCCATGGCGATCATCAGACGCTGGTTTTGTCCGCCGGAAAACTCATGGGGAAAATTATCAAGGCGGCGGGCAGCATCGGGAATACCGACCAGTTCCAGCAGGCGCAGCGCTTCTTTGCGCGCAGCCGCACCGGAAATACCGCGATGGAGTTTAACCGCTTCTTCGATCTGCTTGCCGACACGGATCACCGGGTTGAGTGAAGAAGACGGATCCTGAAAGATCATGGCAATGCGGGCACCGCGCACAGATTCCAGCTTGCGCCGTGGCGCACCAACCAGATTGGCTCCGTCGATCATGACGGAACCGGAGACGGTGGCTTTCTTCGGCAACAGTCCGAGTGCTGCCAGCCATGTCACGGATTTGCCGCAACCGGATTCCCCGACCAGCCCGACGGCTTCGCCTTTTTCGATTTTCAGATTGATACCGTGCAAAACCTGCACGCCGTCAAAAGCCACTTTCAGATCGGCGATCTCGACCAAAGCCATCGACGCGCTCCTGTCATAAATACCGGCATCAAATGCCGAAGCAGAGAATGAAACAAAAAAGCCATGCGGATGCTGACACCCGCATGGCTCAAAGGGCTTAACCCCAGTTATTGCTACGGAATTCCATGGCGAAGGCCGGTGCGGCTTTCCACTTCACGGATTTGCGTTTGGCGGTAAAGGTCGCGTTCTGATGCAGCAGCGTATAGGCCGGATCTTCACGCTCGCAGATTTCCAGCATCCGCTTGAAGGCTTCACGGCGTTTGCCCTGATCCATGCTGGTTTCAAGGAAGCCGGACAATTCGTTCATTTCCTTATTGGTCCATTCGCCGACCTGCTGCTGCTGGCCGTTCGGGCCATGCTGGCTGACAATGGAGGAAACCGGATCATTGAACGGAGCAGAGTTTGACCAGTCACGCACAGCGCGGGTCGGGGTCTGTTCCAGAATCTGCTGCCAGTTTTCCTTCATTTCGATCTCAACATTGAGACCGGCCTGCTGCCACATCTCCACCAGAATCTGACCGGTAGCGGTCTGGTTGGTGTAGTAGTTGTTGAGCAGACGATAAGGGATCGGATCGCCTTTATAACCGGCTTCTTTGAGCAACTGGCGAGCGAGATCCGGATTATATTCCGGTACAGTCCAGTCCTTGATGAACATGTCATCATAATAAGACCATTGCAGACCGGCCGGAATTTCTGTGCGGCCTGCCCAGAGGCTGTCCACGATAGCCTGACGGTCAATCGCATGTGTGAAAGCGCGGCGGATCAACGGATTGGCAAGCTGCGGATGGTTCTTGTCAAACACGGTCAGACGGTGGTTGAGTACTGCGCCGCCGAGAACTTCGAATTCCGGATTTTTCTCGATGGTTTCGATCTGATCCGGCGGGATATCGCAGGCGAAATCATATTCACCGGAGAGCAGGCCGTTGACGCGGGAGGCCACTTCCGGCACCTCAACAAAGCGGATGCTTTTCAGCGGCGGGCGACCGCCCCAATAGTCGTCATGGGCTTCAAGCTGCAGATAATTATCCGGCTTGAATTCAACGATCTTGTAAGGACCGGTGGTTACAGGCTTACGTGCCCAGTCCAGATAACTCTTGGCTTCTTCAAAAGAACGGCGGTTCATAATCTGGCTGCCGTAACGGGAAATGCGGCCTTCCAGTGTGATATCCGGTGTACCGTTTTTAAAACGGACGGTATATTTATCGATGATCTCAACACCGAGCAGTGACGGAAAATTGCGACGTGCTGTGGCTGGCACTTCCGGCGGCAGTTCTTTGCTCTCGCGGTTGGTCGGGTTCATTTCCAGAACGCGCAGGGTCTCGCCGGTATTCGGTTTGGTATCACCGAACATACGATCTGTGCTAAAAGTGAAGGCCACATCTTCGGCGGTCATTTCATCGCCGTTGTGGAATTTTACGCCTTGGCGCAGTTTCAGTTCAACAGTCTGATCGTCAATACGTTTCCACTCGGTCGCCAGTGCAGGGGCGCGTACGAGATTATTCATATAATCAAGACCGATCAGCGCTTCCCACAATTGCGAGAAGAAGACGCGTTCGCCCACATTGGACTGTTCGCGCAATACATCAAGCGTATTGGAATTGGATACTTTCTGCACCGCAATGGTGATGGAAGGACGGTCATTGCTCTGCGCAATAGCAAAGCGTGGCAGGGTCAGAGAGGCTGCGCCGAAGCCGATCAGGCCGAGTGCATTACGCCGGTTAATCGAAACCATCAAAGGTCTCCCGTTGTTGACAGAAATGTCATGCCGTCCGGCCGTTAAACGCAGGGGTAAAGACCATGCCGGCATGGGCTGGCAGCGGAATAGGCTCTCTGTATGACAGGGGTATAAATCTGATTTTATCTTTTCATGACGTTCTGTTGACGGTGGGGTTCTGTGTTGCAACGGTATGAATTATTTATGAAATTTTGAATTTTGAGCAATTTTGCACAAGGCTGTAAAATGCCTGACATATAATGCAGGCAAGAGCGCGCCCATGCGGTTGGCGGCAGAGTTGCTGCGCCGCTCTGTCGATGCATATTATGGAATTGTGCATCGCGTTTTGGCGCCATCCTTCAACGAGTGTGGCTATCTGATTATTATCGAGGACGAGACAATGTCTGAACTGCCGATTATTGGTGCTGCCCTGCTGGTTGAGGAAATGCCTGTTCATCGCGACTGGTATCTGGAAAAGCCGCGTGATCTGGAAATCCAGAGCTTTATCAATGCTGATGTTTTGATCGGCGACTGGAAGCCGATGGCTGAAGAAATCAAGAAACAGCTGGATGGGCATCAGGGGCGTCTGGGCATTCACGGCCCGTTCTGGGGTTTCACTATTGATACACCGGATCCTGATGTGCGTACCGTTGTACAGAAACGTCTCGATCAGGCGCTGGATGTTTGTGAATTCCTCGGCGCCGATCAGGTCGTGATCCACAGCCCGTTCACCACATGGTCGTATAACCATCTGGATGACGGTTTTAAAGGCCGTGAAGAAATCACAGAAAACACCCATCTCACTCTGGCACCGGCTATTCGCCGTGCAGAAAATATGGGCGTGACTTTTGTGATTGAAAATATTGAGGATATCAATCCGTTTGAGCGCCTGAAACTGGCTGACAGTTTCAATTCATCTGCCGTGGCAGTTTCTATTGATACCGGCCATGCGCATTATGCCCATGGTAATACCGGTGCGGCACCGGTTGACCATTTTGTTCACGCCGCAGCCAACCGTTTGCAGCATGTGCATTTGCAGGATGCGGATGGCTATGCAGACCGCCATTGGGCAACCGGTGATGGCACAGTCAACTGGAAGGCCGTCTTTGCAGCACTCAAGCAATATGATAGTAATCCGCGCCTGATCTTGGAAATGCGCGATCATAATGACATTAAAAAGTCGATGAAATATCTGGAAGCTGTTGGTCTCGGACAGTAAACCTTTAGCAGCCGAAAAGAATTGTTGTTGCGTCCTGCCGGTGTTACACCGGCGGGATGTTGCATTTTAAGGAGCCTGTTATGTCTGTTTTGCGTCCGGTTTTGTCTGCCTGCCTTTTGTCTGCTTTATGGACAGGTACAGTGCTTGCACAACAAAATCCGGCAGAACCGCAGAAGCAGGAACAGGGTAAGGCGGAAGGCCCTTGCGCGGCTATTTTTGCTGAGGCGGATTTGTCTTCACTTCTGGACGGTGCTGAAATTACCTATCGTACAGATGGCTGCACACTCAGCAATGTCACCATCGATGCCGGAACCTATCAGAGCTGGTCAGCCGAAACTGTTGAAATCCGCAGTGCTCCGCTGGAAAAGGATGCTGAATACTGGCCGGAATGGGCTGAAATCTCTGTCAAGTCTGTCGGATACTGGCCGTCCAGTCTGCCTGCGATGCGTTATTTAAGCAAAATTCAGAAGAATGGTTTTGATCTGAAGCTGGCTTATCAATGGGATAAGGACAGTAAAATATTCCGCGTGAATGAGGCGCGTTTCTCCGGCCGGTATATTGGTGAAGTGCTGTCATCCGCGACGGTTGAGCTGTCTGAATTACCGCGTTTTGATATTCTGGGGGCGCAAAGCTCGTCTCTGGAAACCATGAAAATTCGTGAGATTTCGACCGAGCTCGACGATCAGGGTTTTTTTGCAAATTATGTTATGACAACTATCGTCGGGATGATCGGTTATAATGATGATCCGGAACCGGAAGTTGAAAAATATCGCTCTATGGCGCTGGCCTTTGTCGCGGGATTGTCAGCCAATATGATTGATGCCGACGGCAAACAGGCACTCAGCCATTTGATTGCTGATCTGCCGCATCCGCAATCTAAGGCCGCGATAAAGCTGGTTTTTGATCCGGCTTTTGCAGTGTCCCAATCCGATAATTCACCGCTGGCTGTGCTGGCTGCGTTTCAGAAAAATCTGAAAATCAGTGCCGTTTATGCCGGTAAATAAGGCTTTGGCAGCATTTTTCTGAGCGGGTTTGGCCGGACCTGCACAAATTTATTTACGCGGGCTTGCGTTTTGTGAAACGGTTTCCGGTGGTCTCGGTGTCTGGTTTTCGTTATAGCGGAAAAAACACTTCGTATCAGGCATCGGGACATTATTCATATGCAAGCTCTTGAACAGGCGTTTCCGCGCCGCGCAATTCAGATCAAAAATTCCGGCTTTTCCGGTGGTATTATTCTCTCTTTTGCGATGATTGTCTGTATGGCGCTTGGTGCGTTTCTGCTTTGGTACCAAGGGCCGGGCATTCTGCGCGACTATAAAATCAGTCAGAATCCGGTCGTGGACGAGAATGCCAGCTTGCGCAAAGGCGAGTGCAAAACCCGCCAGCTGATTATGACCGATTGTAAAGCCGATATTGTTTTCAAGGACAGTGCCGGTCAATCTGTTCAGGAGAGCGTCAGCTTCATGTTTTTTGATATAAAAAGTGGCGGTTATGATGTGGAAATCGTTCGCTCCGGTGATGATCCGTCACTGGTGACACTGGATTTGGGCATCGAAAAGCTCTGGGATCGCATTTTCACCCTTGGTGTTTTCACTGTGCTGCTGATCGGTGGGGCGATTGCTGTGATTGTGGCCATGTTCAGAACGCGTAGTCTGAATAAGAAAATCCGCAAACCACTGCCTCTTAAGCCGGTTGCTGTCACCGTGACCGGTATTCAGTCGAATTATGGTATGCGTAATGTGTTTTACAGCTACCTGAATGAAGCGGGTAAAAAGAAGAAGCGTGCCAGCCGTTTTAAGAAGAAAGAAGAGCCGTTTTATCTGAGCGTTGCAGCCGGAAATAAGAAGAATGAAACACCCGCGCTCGCTGTGCTGCCACAGGGATGTGACGTGCCGGTGCTGCTGGATGCAGATCTGAACCGGCTTGATCTGACAGCGGATGAAAAACAGGCTATCGAGAACGCACTGGCGGTCTGACTGTAGTAATGTGAAGAGAACTTGTTCTTTTGAACAGGTTCTCTTTTACTGGCGGAAATCGGACAGTTTGTCGGGAAATAATGTTTACCGGCAATATGCAGGCACTTTATTAGGAATGCGCCTTTTGATGCTTGGCGTGACGCACACAAAATCTTGACATTCAGCTTATACTGGCAATTGTTTCCCTATGCAGGTGATGGTTGATATTGATTTGTCAAACTATATTGCCTTGTGCGAACCCGGTATAAAAGGTGCGGAATGCTTGACAAAGGCTTGATACTGATTGTTGAAGATGAACCGGCAATTGCCGGTATTCTCGAAGCTTACCTCATCCGTGACGGGTTCCGCACAGTCTGTGCTTCTGACGGTGAAATAGCATTGCGCCATCATGCCATGCTTTCGCCGGATCTGATCCTGCTGGATGTCAAAATGCCCAAATATGACGGTTTTGAAGTTCTGGCGCGCATCAGGCGGGAAAGCAATATTCCGGTGATTATGATCAGCGCGCTGGCAGAAGATCTGGATCGTCTCTCAGGTCTGCGTCTCGGTGCGGATGATTATGTGATTAAGCCGTTCAACCCGCAGGAAGTTGTGGCGCGGGTGAATGCCGTGCTGCGTCGCACCCGTAATAATGCGGCCAATGCAGCGATCCGCTTTGAGAACATTCTGGTTGATTTTGATGCCCATGCGGCTTTCACCGATACGGATGAGGAGCGGCAGCTGCTGCCGTTAACGCTGAGCGAGTTTCGCATTCTCGCCCATATGATCCGGCGTCCGACCCACGCATTTCCGCGCAATGATCTGCTGGATGCCTGTCTGCCGCAAAGTGATGCGCTGGTTCGTACCATTGATACGCATATTGCCAATCTGCGTCGCAAAATTGAAGCATCAGGCGGGCCGTCCGGTCTGTTTCCGGCGGTACGCGGTATTGGCTACCGTCTGGCAGAACCAAGATGAAATTATCCCACCTGTCGCTGAGTACGGTTTCAGCTCTGGTCACAGCAGCGATGCTGATGCTCAGTTTTTCGATTATTTTCTTTGGTGTCATGTGGGTACAAGGCCTGTATGAACAGCAATATCTGAGCCAGATCAGTGATAATGCCCGTCTCGCTTATGAGATGCTGGACAGGGGGGAGCTTCCGAAAGAGGCCGATTTTCTGGCTCTTGTCCAGCAACTGACGCCTTTATACGAAGATGCAGAGGCTGAGCTTTATCTTCTGGTGCTGAAATTCGGACTTGGGGCTGCGTTGATTTGCAGCCTCATCGGTTATTGGCTTGCCCGTAAAGTTAGTAGTCCTCTGGAAAAGCTTACACGCGTAGTGAATAACCTGCGTGAAGGCGATTTTTCCGTCCGTGTTCCTGACACGGTTAAAGGCACAAGCGAAGTTGCGATGCTTATCGAGCGCTTCAATGCGCTGGCAGAAGAGCTGGAGAATATGGAGCGCCGTCTGCGCTTCAACACCATGGCGGTTGCTCACGAGTTGCGTACGCCTCTGACCATTGTTCAGGGCATATTGCAGGGAATGGCCGATAAGATTTTTCCGCGGGATGATGACCGGATTCAAGACCTGTTGATGCAGGTGGAAGGTTTGACCCGTCTGGTCAATGACTTGCGTACCTTATCGCTTGCAGCCAGCCAGAAACTGGTGACCGAGCGCTGTAATACAGATATTGCACAGGCGGCCGAGCAGGTCTTGCAGGCTTCACGCTCACTGCTCGCCGAAGCGGGAATGGTGCTGGAAACCAATCTGAAGCGAGCCATCATTCCGGCGGATAGTCAGCGTCTGCGGCAGGCCATGCTGGCGGTTCTGGAAAATGCCTGCCGTTATGCATCATCCGGCGGATATTTGCGCTGTGAAAGCGGATATCTGAATAAAGAAGAAGCCTTTCTGCGCATTATTGATCGCGGACCCGGCTTCGATCAGGAATTTTCCGGTCATACGATTGATGTGTTCTGGCGTGGCGAGCCGTCCCGTGCAAGAGCAACCGGCGGGTCAGGTCTGGGCTTGTCAATTGTCCGTGCAATCGTGACTGCCCATGGCGGCAGGGTGGAACAGGCCAGTCTGGCTGAGGGAGGTGCTTGCGTGACCATGATTTTTCCGCGCAAACTGGCGGAAAATAAGCCGGATGGGACAGTGGCATAAATTCAGAATATCTGGATTTGTAATTCCGTAATACGGAGTAATATTTATGCAACTGTCATATAATACAGTTTTCATAGGTAAATTTTAAAAAATAATATTGAATATATTGTTTGACGATAAGTCTTAAACCGGATCACATCTTATTCCGGTTAAATCTTGACAATTCTGCTGCACATCAACCCGTGTAATAAATGTGAGCGAGAATTGTTGAGTGTCATACTATACGGGGCTTCAGTCAGAATTTCAGGATAAGAAGAACCTGCCTGCCAAGTGGCAGCAGCGGTTACATGCGCTTGTGTCTTCTTCATTCCTTCCGCGCAATCCAAAAAGACCGCAAGCTATCAGACGGAATCTTTACAAAAGTGAATTTTTACTGACAGGCCAATATATGATGCTTGCCGGACGGAGTGTCGTCCCATGAGAAAGCTACCTCATGATTTACATTTATGTTTTGTTTTTATTGTATTTATTCGTGCGTGAATTTCTATGGGTATAAATAATAATCTGCCTGCACTGATACGCAGTTCTGCCGGTCCATGGCACAGCAATGTTTCTGCCATTCGCCATGGCAATTACAGACTTAACATACTGATAAGACTGGCAGTGATTGTCAGCTTTATCTTCATGGTGATACCGGTCATTGATATTACGGTTTCCGGCTGGTTTGCAGATCGTGCAGGCCAGTTTCCGCTACATGAAAACCGTTTCTTACTGACATTGCGTGATCTGCACCGCACTTTGCCGGCGATCATCGTGCCTGCATTGCTTGCTTGTCTGATCTTGCAAGGCCTGTTTAACCGGCGCTGGCTGCCTGCGCCGCATAAGCTGCTGTATATTCTGTCTGTCTATGCTATCGGTGCGGCAGCTATTGTTCATGGTTTGAAATATCTTGTCGGCCGTGCCCGTCCGAATGAAATTATGGAATTTGGCGGCAGTTCGTTTTTCAGTCCGGCATGGCAGATTGCCAAGAGCTGTCAGAGCAGTTGCTCTTTTCCGTCGGGCGAATCCGCGAGTGCTATGGCAATGCTTGCTATTCCGCTGGTTCTGGGCGGTGCCAATCGTGTGCTGCTGCTGATTATTACCGGTTTTGCAGCTTTGGTTTTCTCGCTGAACAGACTGGTTATGGGAGCCCATTTTCTCTCGGATATCACGCTGTCTTGGCTGTTTGTTGCAATTACTATGGCGTGGTTCTGGCCGGTTTTTCAGCGTCGTGGCGATCGTATTGACAGCTTCATTTTCAAAATCGGTCAGCGTATCCGTAATCGCGGTTTCGTGTGGCTGGCTCCGGTTGCGATGATCTGTAGCGGGCAGGGCTTGCACCAGTCCATTTTTTAAAAGCGCGGTGAAAAGCACTCGGCTCCGTATAGCCGAGTTCTGCCGCAATCATTCCGACAGGCTTATCGGTTTCCTGCAGCCAGTTCAGCGCATATTGGCGGCGAAGTTCTTCTTTGAGGCTGCTATAGCTCATGCCGTCTGCCCGCAGATGGCGGCGTAATGTCGGTTCGGATATATGCAGGCTTTGCGCTGCCTGTGCAAAATCCGGCCAGTTGGCAGGCGGGGTTTCCCGCAGCAATTTGTGGATCGCTGAAGCACTGCCACGATCATAGCGATAACGCAACAGAATATTGGCCGGTGCCTGTGCCAGAAACTGCCTTAGGGCTGCTTTGCTGCGGTGGATTTTCAGCGACAGCAGTACAGGGTCGAAACTGAGGCTGGTCTCTTGTTGGAAAAAACGGACTTTGGTACTGAAAAAATCCAGATAATCCGGCCTGTCCGGCGGAGGCGCCCCGCGAAAACCAATATCGTGGATAGGCAGGCGCCGTTTCACGAGCCAGCACAGCACGCCGTAAAGAATGAGAAAAAAGGTGCGGTAGGCGAAGGCCGGACGTGCGGGGCTCACCTCACGCAGCACAATAACAGCCAGCCCATCGCGCAGGATCAATTCGCCCTTCGGTTCACCGATCAGCAATGTGAAAAAGCGTAATGATCGGCGGATGGCATGTTCGAGATTGTCGCTGGAAAGGGCGGCATGGCACAACATGGCGAAACTTCCGGGTGGCATCGGGCGCTGGCCAAAGCGGAAAAACTCACACTGAATTTCCTCCGCAATTGCCAGCCAGAGGCGGCTGTAATGTGCGGCATCCAGTTTGAAATCCGGTTGCTGTAAGGCATTGGCATCAATACCGGCACCTGTCAGCACATCCGGTATTTTGGCAGGTGCGTAGTGTTGCAAGACTGTCAGTGCATCATCAACAAAGCCACGACCGATCATGGTTTCCTCCTGCTCCTGAGATACAGAATATGGCAAAACCGATCATAAAATAAAGTCTAAACTGTCATTCTTTGCCATAGACCTTAGGCATAGGCTTGATGTTTCTTCATCTGAATATGCAACTCCGGGAGGGCGCGCAGATGGCAGGTCCTGTGGTTATTGTCGGTATGGCACGTACACCTCTGGGCGCTTTTCAGGGCGCCTTCAGCACGGTACCGGCGGCAGAACTTGGCGCAACAGCAATCAAGGCAGCGATTGAGCGGGCAGGGATTGCAGCACACGAGATTGATGAGACTTTGCTTGGCTGTGTGTTGTCTGCGGGACAGGGGCAGGCACCGGCACGACAAGCTGCTATTGCTGCCGGCATTCCCGTGGCGTCAGGGGCTACGACGATTAATAAAATGTGCGGATCCGGCATGAAAGCAGTGATGCTGGCACATGATATGCTGGCTGGTGGCAGTGCGGATATTATCGTGGCCGGTGGCATGGAGAGTATGACCAATGCGCCCTATCTGCTGGATAAAGCCCGTGGCGGCTATCGCATGGGGCATGGCAAAATCAGTGATCATATGTTTCTCGACGGGCTGGAGGATGCCTATGAAAAAGGCCGTCTGATGGGCTGTTTTGCCGAGGATTGTGCCGAAGCCTTTCAGTTCAGCCGCACCGCGCAGGATGAGTTTGCACTACGCTCTTTAAAACGTGCGCAGACGGCGCTGGAGCGCGGTTATTTTTCAAAGGAAATTGCACCGGTTGTGACGGGAAATGGCAATTCAGCACATCTGATTGATATGGATGAACAACCGGCCAAAGCACGACCGGAGAAAATTCCGTTTCTGCGACCTGCCTTTCGTGAGGACGGAACGGTCACGGCAGCCAATTCCAGCTCGATTTCGGATGGTGCGGCGGCACTGGTACTGATGCGTCTTTCGCAGGCAGAAAAACGCGGGCTGACACCACTTGCCCGCATTGTTGCGCAGACATCTTATGCCCATGAGCCGCGCCTGTTTGCCACGGCGCCGATCGGTGCTATGCGCAAACTCTATGAGAAAACCGGCTGGACAGCGGATAATGTCGATCTTTTCGAGATCAATGAGGCTTTTGCCGTGGTGACAATGGCCGCAATGCAGGAACTGAATCTGCCAGCGGAGAAGGTGAATATTCATGGGGGAGCCTGTGCGCTCGGTCATCCGATCGGTGCATCAGGCGCGCGTATTCTGGTGACATTGTTGGCAGCGTTGCAGACCCATGATTTGCAGCGCGGCATTGCCAGTATTTGTATCGGCGGCGGTGAGGCAACAGCCATAGCGGTGGAGCGTTTATAGCCACAAACACAGTGATTTATGCATTTTGGGAGGATTGCATGAGGCAGCTGAGTACGGAGAATTTTAAGCAGGCGCGTGATTTTCTCTTGCAGTATCGCGAGGATTATCAAGCTGCGAAAGCCGGTTTTGTCTGGCCGGAGGCACTGCCTTTCAACTGGGCGCTGGACTGGTTTGATGCCGAACTTGCCGCCAATCCGCAAAGCCGCGATCAGACTGCTTTGTGGATTGTCGATAGCGCCACAAATACAGACACCAAACTGAGTTTTGCCGATCTGAGCATCCGCTCTTCCCAGCTTGCCAATTATCTGGGCGGGCTGGGTCTGAAGCGCGGCGATCATCTGCTGGTACTCCTCGGCAATGTGCCTGCTCTGTGGGAGGTGATGCTTGCAGCGATGAAACTCGGTATTATCGTCATCCCAGCGACGACATTGCTGACACCGGATGAACTGTCTGACCGACTGGAGCGCGGCCATGCCTGCGCTATTCTCGCAACCGGCGATCAGCTCTTGAAATGCGAGGGACTGGCCGGAAATGAGGTGCTGCGCATTCAGGTGCCAAATGGTCATACCGCAGAAAACAGTAACTGGCATGATTATAATGAAGCCTTCAATCAGTCCGCTGAATTTCAGCCGGATGGTGAAACTCAGCCGCATGATCCGATGCTGCTTTATTTCACCTCCGGCACCACCGCTAAACCGAAACTGGTGCGGCACAGTCATCGCAGCTATCCGGTCGGCTCACTCTCAACCATGTATTGGGTTGGTCTGCAACCGGCCGATATCCATCTCAATGTCTCATCCCCCGGTTGGGCGAAACATGCGTGGAGCTCGCTTTTTGCACCGTGGAATGCCGGTGCCACAGTGCTGGTGGTCAATCAGCCAGCCTTCAGCGCTAAGGTGTTATTGGCAGAAATGCAGCGCTGCGCAGTGACCACGATGTGCGCACCGCCGACCGTGTGGCGCATGTTGATACAGGAAGATCTCAAAGCCTGTAAAATGAGCCTGCGCGAAGTGGTAGGTGCCGGTGAGCCGCTTAATCCTGAAATTATTGATCAGGTGCGCGACGCATGGGGACTGACAATCCGCGACGGTTATGGCCAGACAGAAACCACGGCACAGGTGGCGAATAGTCCTGCGCAACCTGTCAAAAGCGGCGCGATGGGCAGGCCATTGCCGGGTTACGAAGTGGTGATCCTTGATGCAGATGGCCATGCAGCGCAGGAAGGCGAAGTGTGCCTCTTGCTGGATGACAAACATCCGGCAGGGCTGATGCAGGGCTATCAGGAAACGGACGGCAGTCTCAGTGGTACCGATGGCCGTGTCTATCGCACCGGTGATGTCGCCTATCAGGATGCGGATGGTTATTTGCATTTCGTTGGCCGCGCCGATGATGTGTTTAAATCTTCTGATTATCGTATCAGCCCGTTTGAGCTGGAAAGCGTGTTGCTGGAACATGATGCGGTGACGGAAGCCGCAGTTATTCCGGTGGATGATCCGATCCGCCTGTCGGTTCCCAAGGCCTATATTCTGCTGCGCGCCGGTGAGGAGCCTTCGCGTGCGCTCGCACTTTCCGTTTTGCAATATACCAATGAGCGTCTGGCGCCGTTCAAGCGCATTCGCTCGCTGGAATTTGTGCGGGAACTACCCAAGACAATCTCCGGAAAAATCCGCCGTGTGCAACTGCGCCGTTTTGAACGGGAGGACATCGAGGATGATGTGTTTCGTGGTGTAGCTTTTGATGAGGGTGAATTTCCGGAACTGAACATCGGGCGCAACAGACCTGTGCAGAGTAAAGGAGAGAACCATGTCCGGTGAACTCAATGAGGAACAAAGCAGCATTTTCGCCATGGCTGCGGGTTTTGCCGCGCAGGAACTGGCACCTCATGCTCTGGAGTGGGATGAGCAGAAGCACTTTCCCGTGGATGTGCTGCGCAAAGCGGCGGCACTGGGCATGGGTGGCATCTATATTCGTGATGATGTTGGCGGTTCCGGCCTGACCCGCATGGATGCGGCATTGATTTTTGAAGCACTGTCGCAGGGCTGTCCGGTCATCGCCTCATTCCTGTCGATCCATAATATGTGCGCATGGGTGATTGATGCCTATGGCTCGGAAGCGCAGCGCCAGAAATGGCTGCCGCAACTGACACCTATGGAACTGATCGCCAGCTATTGTCTGACCGAACCGTCTTGTGGTTCTGATGCTGCCAATCTCAGCACTAAAGCCGTGCGCGATGGTGATGATTATCTGCTCACAGGACAGAAGCAGTTTATCTCCGGTGCTGGTGCGAGTGATATTTATATCGTGATGGCACGAACCGGCGCGGCAGGCGCCAAAGGTATTTCGGCCTTTATCGTACCGAAGGATGCAGCGGGACTGTCCTTTGGTGCCAATGAAAAGAAAATGGGCTGGAAAGCCCAGCCAACCCGCACGGTGATGTTCGATAATGTGCGCGTACCAGTTGAAAACCTGATTGGTCAGGAAGGCATCGGCTTTAAAATTGCCATGTCGGCGCTTGATGGCGGGCGGTTGAATATCGCTGCTTGTTCGCTCGGCGGTGCGCAGGCCGCTTTTGACAAGGCGCTGATCTATATGGATGAGCGCAAGGCTTTCGGCTCAAAGCTGCACCAGTTTCAGGCACTGCAATTCCGTCTTGCCGATATGGCAACAGAACTGGAAGTAGCGCGCACATTTCTGCACCGCGCCGCCCGTGCGCTCGACCGTCATGATGCCGATGCGGTGAAACTATGCGCTATGGCCAAACATTTCGTCACTGACGCCGGATTTAACGTTGCCGATCAGGCGCTGCAACTGCATGGCGGCTACGGTTATCTGAGCGAATATGGCGTGGAAAAACTGGTGCGTGATCTGCGTGTTCATCAGATTCTGGAAGGCACCAATGAGATTATGCGGGTGATTATCGCCCGTGAGTTACTGAGCGGGAGGGATAAATGAGTGGTCAAACTATTGGTTTTATCGGTCTCGGCCATATGGGCGGGCCAATGGCGGCCAATCTCGTCAAAACGGGATTTAACGTGCGCGGTTTTGATCTGGTTGAGGCATCAAAACAAGCAGCACAAGCAAACGGCGTTCAGATTGCGGATAATGTTGCGCAGCTTGTGCAGGGCGCTGGTGTGGTTATCACCATGCTGCCTGCTGGTTCCCATGTTTTGAGTGTCTGGCGTGAGCTGACAGCGCTGGTTGTGCCGGACACACTCTTGATTGATTGCTCGACCATTGATGTTGCCAGCGCCCGCAAGGCGCATGAAATGGCGGCAGAGCATAAATTATTGAGCATTGATGCGCCGGTTTCCGGTGGTGTGGTTGGTGCAACGGCGGCAACGCTCACCTTTATGGCTGGTGGCGAAAAAGCTGCTTTTGACAAGGCTGAACCGGTTCTGGCCGCTATGGGCAAGCGCATTGTACATTGCGGTGATGCGGGTGCAGGGCAAGCGGCGAAAATCTGCAATAATATGATCCTCGGCATCTCTATGATTGGCGTGTGCGAGGCTTTCGTTTTGGGGGAAAAGCTGGGGCTGTCCCAGCAGGCATTATTTGATGTGACCTCCACTTCGTCCGGCCAGTGCTGGGCGCTCACCACCAATTGTCCTGTGCCGGGGCCGGTGCCGACATCCCCTGCAAACAGGGATTATCAGCCGGGCTTTGCTGCAAGCCTGATGCTGAAAGATTTGAAACTGGCGCAGGAGGCGGCTGCTTCTGTGGGGGCAACCACGCCATTGGGAGCGGAGGCGGCACAGCTCTATAATTTGTTCAATGCGCTTGGCTCCGGCGGGGAGGATTTCTCCGGTATTATCCGCCTGTTACGCGGCAAGGAGGGTACATCATGACTTATGAAACCATTCTCACAGAAATGCATGGTCGTGTGCTGCTCATCACGCTGAACCGTCCTCAGGCGCTGAATGCGCTGAACCGCCAACTGGCGGCAGAGCTGATCGCAGCGGCGGAGGCAGCAGACAAAGACGAGCATGTGGGTTGTATTGTTCTGACCGGCTCTACCAAAGCATTTGCTGCCGGCGCGGATATCAAGGAAATGCAGGCGCAGGATTTCAGCACTATGTTCGCGGCAGACTGGTTCGGCGAGTGGGAGCGTTTCACCTCTGTGCGCAAACCGATTATTGCCGCTGTGGCTGGTTATGCGCTGGGTGGTGGCTGTGAACTGGCGATGATGTGCGATTTTATTCTGGCCGCCGATAATGCCCGATTTGGCCAACCGGAAATCCGTCTTGGTGTTATTCCGGGCATGGGCGGCTCACAGCGGCTGACCCGCTTTGTCGGTAAATCCAAGGCGATGGAAATGTGTTTGACAGGGCGGATGATGGAGGCCGATGAGGCCGAGCGCTGCGGTTTGGTTTCCCGTATCATTCCGGCAGATCAGCTGCTTGAAGAAGCTTTGAGTGTGGCATCCTCCATTGCGGAGAAATCCCTGCCGGTAACTATGATGGCGAAAGAGGCTGTAAATGCAGCCTATGAAACAACGCTGTCTCAGGGCGTGCAATTCGAGCGCCGTCTGTTCCATTCCGGCTTTGCCAGCCACGATCAGAAAGAAGGTATGAGCGCCTTTATCGAAAAACGCGATCCGTTTTTTCTGCATCGCTGAGACCAGAATGTGCATTCAGTTCAGGCGTGAGAAGTCTGTGAAAACAAATATCCGATGAGGGACATTTTTGTCTTGAACAATTTTGTATCCTGGATAATCATACTAAAAAATATAAGGGAACACAGGCTTGTCCAGCTATAAATGGAGCAGCCAAACGAGGCTGCTGGACGAAGTTGCGCAAGCACTTCGTGAGAGCATCTATGCGGGTCAATATGCGCCGGGCACGATTTTGCGACAGGAGCATATTGCTGCTGAATTCGGTATCAGCCGCACGCCGCTGCGTGAAGCATTGCGGGTGCTCGAGCGCGATGGTCTGATCGTGCATCTCCCTGGTCGCGGTGTGCGTGTGGCAAGTGTTGATTTGCCGCATCTGCTCGATGCCTATGCCGTGCGTGAAGTGATTGACGGTGTTGCCGCGCGGTTTGCTGCGGAACGCGCCGATGCAGGTGCGATTGCCGGCCTTGAGAAACTCATCATGCATCAGCGCTCCATTATCGAGCCTTGGGATTCCAAAGCCTATACGCAGTCTAATGTCGATTTTCATCTGGCGGTAATGGCAGCAGGCGGCAATGCTTCTCTGGAGAATTTTGTACCTCTCTTGCGCATGACATCGCAGGTCTTTGCGCCGGTTTTTGCGCTCACGGCAGAGCGGGCGAAAAATGCCATTGAGGAACATGCTCTGATCGTTGAGGCGATTGCGCGCAAAGACGGTGCAGGGGCTGAGGAATTGGCGCGGCAGCATATCCGCAAGACCATCAACAGCCTTCAGATGATGCAAAATAATCAGCAGGAAACATCCTGCGGGAGAGAATGACATGGCACACGGGATAGAAACCGGACAGCGCCGCTACGGCAATTTCATCAATGGTATATGGCAGGATGCCGTGCAGGGTGAGGTGCTGACACTGAAAAATCCGTCAGACGGCAGTGATCTGGCGCTGATCGCCCGTGGCGCTGCGGCTGATATTGATCTCGCCGTTGATGCCGCGCGTGCAGCCTTATCCGGTTTCTGGGGGAAAATGACCGCAACCGAACGCGGTCGTATTCTGCATAAAATCTCAGAAGCGGTATTGCGTGAGATTGATCTTCTGACTGTGCTGGAAGCGCGTGATGTCGGCAAGCCTTTAACGCAGGCGCGCGCTGATGTGGTAGCGCTGGCGCGTTATCTGGAATTTTACGGTGCCTCTGCTGACAAGGTTCATGGTGATACACTGCCTTATCAGAATGGTTTCACTGTTCTGTCTGTCTATGAGCCGCATGGTGTGACGGGGCATATTATCCCGTGGAACTATCCGATGCAGATCCTTGGCCGCAGCCTTGGTGCGGCTCTGGCTATGGGCAATGCTGCGGTGGTCAAACCTGCGGAAGAAGCCTGCCTGACCATTCTCGAATTTGCGCGGATTGCCCACGAGGCCGGATTGCCGACCGGTGCGCTGAATGTGGTGACAGGACTGGGTGCCGAGGCCGGAGCGGCTTTGTCTTCCCATCCGCAGGTCAATCATATTTCTTTCACCGGCTCTTTGCGCACGGGTGAGGCAGTGCAGGCCGCAGCGGCTAAAAATGCTGTGCCGGTGACTTTGGAACTCGGTGGTAAATCCCCGCAAATCGTGTTTGCTGATGCGGATATTGAGCGTGCATTACCGTTTCTGGTCAATGCAGGCATTCAGAATGCAGGACAGACCTGTTCTGCTTCCTCACGCATTCTTGTGCAGCGTGAAGTCTATGAGCAGGTGATTGCCGCTATGAGTGAGCGCTACCATGCGCTCAAAGTCGGCGCAGCGGAGGCTGATCTGTCGCTAGGGCCTGTTGTCTCGGCACGCCAGAAAGCGATCATTGAAGATTATCTGCAACTGGCAAAACAGGATGGTTTGCTTGTTGCGGCGCAGGGTGAAATTGTGCCTGATGCACCGAAAAATGGTGCCTATGTACGCCCGACTTTACTGCGTGATGTGCCGCCGCAGCATCGGTTGGCACAGGAAGAAATTTTCGGCCCCGTACAGGTGATTATGCCGTTCGATACGGAAGCAGAGGCGATCGCTCTGGCCAACAGCACACCGTACGGGCTGGTTTGCGGCGTGTGGACAAAAGACGGCGCGCGGCAATTGCGTATGGCGCATGCGGTGCATGCCGGACAGGTGTTTATCAATAATTACGGAGCAGGCGGCGGCATTGAGCTGCCTTTTGGCGGGGTGAAACGCTCCGGCCACGGTCGTGAGAAAGGGTTCGAGGCGCTTTACGGCTTTGCTTCGCTGAAAACCATTTCTGTCTATCACGGCTGACCCGCAGAAAATCGCATGGGAGAATACCGCATAATGACTGGTTCGCTTGAGAATAAAACCGCAATCATCACCGGCGCAGGTTCGGGTTTTGGTGAGGCTATGGCGCGTAAATTTGCCCGCGAAGGCGCAAATGTCGTTGTTGTTGATCGCGATGCCGCCGGTGCAAAACGTGTGGCAGGAGAACTTGGCGGCAAGGGGCTGGCGGTTGAAGCGGATATTGCCTCGGAAAATGGTGTGGCGGAAGCCGTACGTCAGGCGCAGATGCAGTTCGGTCGGATTGACATTCTCATCAACAATGCCGGTATCGGCCATAAGCCACAATCGGCAGAAAATGTGCAGCCGGATGAATTTGACCGAATTGTTGGCGTGAATATCCGCGGTATTTATCTGATGAGCCGCGCTTTAATCCCGCATTTTAAAGACAATGGCGGCGGCGTTATTCTCAATATTGCATCTACCGGCGCTGCCCGTCCGCGCCCTAATTTGACATGGTATAATGCGACTAAGGGCTGGGTCGTCTCTGCTACCAAGGCACTGGCGATTGAGCTGGCATCAGAGAATATTCGCGTCAATGCGCTCAATCCTGTGGCCGGTGAAACACCGCTGCTCACGACATTTATGGGCGAGGATACGGAAGAAATTCGTCAGAAATTCCGCGCCTCCATTCCGCTCGGCCGGTTGCTGAAACCGGAAGATCTGGCGGAAAGTGCTGCATTCCTGTGCTCACCGGCAGCGAGTATGATCACCGGCGTTGCATTGGATGTGGATGGTGGCCGTTCAATCTAAAATGACTGATCAAATAGTGATAACTATTTGAATGAGCAGCAGTTCACGATAAAGTCGGCCAGCTCTATTCCGGTAATTCCTGAGCATCATCAGGATGTAATAAATAAGGGGACAGGCAATGCGATATAAATATTTGACCGGACAGCTCATGCTGGCAGCAATGACGGGGATTGCTGTTTTGGCTACGAGCGGTTCAGGGCTGGCAAAAGACACATTGGCAATCGGCGAGGTGCTGGAGCCTCCGGGCATGGACCCGACAGCAAATGCTGCGGCTTCCATCCGCCGACTGACCTATAATAATCTTTATGAAGGTCTGGTGCGGATTGATGAAGAGGGCGCTGTTAAGCCGAACCTCGCGGAAAGCTGGACGATTTCGCCGGATAATCTGACTTATACATTCAAGCTGCGTCAGGGTGTGAAATTTCATAATGGTACAGCATTTGACTGTTCCGTGGTGAAATTCACCTATGACCGCGCCATAGCGCCGGATTCCACCAATGCGCAAAAGGCATTGTTTGCGCCGATTGAAAAGACCGAATGTCCTGATCCGGCAACTGCTGTTGTGACGCTGAAACGTCCGTCTTCCACCTTCCTGTTCGGGATGGGCTGGGGTGATGCGGTAATGATGGCACCGGATACGATTGCCACCAACAAGACCAATCCGGTTGGCACAGGGCCGTTCAAATTCAAACGCTGGCTGCAGGGTGACCGGATCGAGTTCGAGCGCAATCCTGATTATTGGGGCGAGCCTGCTAAGCTCTCTGCGATCACTTTCCGCTTCATCAGCGATCCGTCAGCCGCTGCCGCTGCGGTTATGGCCGGTGATGTTGATGCTTTTCCTGAGTTTCCGGCGCCGGAGCTGATCAGCCGCCTGCAAAGTGATGAACGTCTTGCTGTGGAAATCGGCTCGACGGCTGGCAAAGTGATTATGTCGCTTAACAATGCACGTAAGCCTTTTGATGATGTGCGGGTGCGCCGTGCGCTTGCCCATGCCATTGATCGAAATGTTGTGCAGGAAGCGATCACCACCGGTCTCGCCAAGACCATAGGTGCCCATTACACACCTGCTGAACCGGGTTATGTCGATCTGAGTGATACCTATCCTTATGATGTGGCGAAGGCTAAAGCATTGCTGGCTGAAGCCGGTGTGCCTGCGGGTACTTCCATCACTATCATGTTGCCGCCGCCTGCCTATGCACGCCGTGGCGGTGAAGTGATTGCGGCCATGCTGGCAGAAGTTGGCATTGAGGTGAAACTCGTGCCGGTTGAGTTCGCGCAATGGCTGGATCAGGTCTTTGCCCGCAGCGATTTCGACGCAACGATTATCGCCCATGTGGAAACCCGTGACCTCGATATCTATGCGCGGGATAAATATTACTTCAACTACAATAGTCCTGAATATAAGGCGATCTACAAGCAATTCGCAGAAGCAACAGACGACAAGCAGCAACTTGAACTACTCGGTCAGTTGCAGCGTAAACTCGCGGAAGATGAGCCGAATGTGTTTCTCTATGCGCTGCCGAAAATCGGTGTCTGGGACAAGAAGCTCAAAGGCATGTGGAAAAATCAGACCATTCCGGCCAATGACCTGACCAGTGTGTACTGGGCAGACTGACTATATTGATGCTGAAATGAATATTGAAGGAGGCCGCATTTGCTGCGTTATTTTACAGGGCGTCTGATCTCTCTGATCCTGACGACGCTGGCGGCCTCAGTCATTGTTTTCCTGCTGATGCAGGTGCTTCCGGGTGATCCGGCAGCGATTATGCTGGGTATTAATGCGCAGCCTGACACTTTGGCGGCTTTGCAAAAACAACTCGGTCTCGATGCCCCGCTGATTGTCCGTTATTTCAATTGGATTGCCGGTTTTCCGGTTGGTGATTTCGGCACCAGCTATACCTATTCCGTGCCGATCAGTGAGCTGATCGGGCCACGTTTGCAGGTGACTTTGCCGCTGGCGGTGCTGGCAATGATCCTCTCCGTGGTGATTGCTATTCCTCTTGGTGTGATCGCCGCTTCAAAGCGCGGCAGTGCGACCGATGTGGTGGGGATGGGCGTTGCGCAGATTGGTGTGGCAATTCCGAATTTCTGGCTCGGCCTGCTGTTGATCCTGTTTTTTGCCCTTACGCTTGGCTGGTTTCCGGCTTCCGGTTTTGCCGGTTGGGAAAATGGTCTATGGGCAGGCACCCGTTCGCTGATCCTGCCCGCTGTGGCACTGGCCTTGCCGCTGGCGGCAATTCTGGCGCGTGTTACCCGCTCTGCGGTGCTGGAAACCCTGAGTGAAGATTTTGTGCGTACAGCCCGCGCCAAGGGTCTGAGCCGCAATGCAGCCTTGTGGAAACATGCGACTCCCAATGCCCTGATCCCTGTGGTGACGATCTTGGGTCTGCAATTCTCATTCCTGCTGGCTGGTACGATCATTATTGAAAACGTGTTCAATTTGCCGGGGCTTGGCCGTTTGATTTTTCAGTCAATTGCGCAGCGCGATCTGGTCACGGTGCAGTCGCTGGTGACTTTGCTGGCAGCCAGTGTGATTGCGGTGAATTTTCTGGTTGATATGGCCTATGGCTTTCTTGATCCGCGCCTGTCGACAGGAGTGCGGGCATGAGCATGGCAGAGAACTTCTCTCGTCGCAGCCGTAAGGTCTTGCTGTCTTTCGGACTGAGCCGCAGCTTATTGATCGGGACAATTATTACTGGTTTTCTGATCGGACTGGCAGTGCTGTCACTGGTCTGGACACCTTACAGCCCCACAGGCATGAATATTCTGCGCAAATTGCAGGGGCCGTCGATGCAGCATTGGCTGGGCACCGATGCGCTTGGCCGTGACGTGCTGTCGATGGTCATGGTCGGTGCACGCAACTCTTTGTCGGTGGCTTTGATTGCCGTTGCGGTTGGTATGGGGCTTGGCGTGCCGCTCGGTGCCTATGCGGCTGCACGGGGCGGTATGATTGACGGTTTTGTCATGCGCATGACCGATCTGGCTTTCGCTTTTCCGGCATTGCTGACAGCCGTGATTATCACTGCCGTATTCGGCCCCGGTGCGGTTAATGCGATGATCGCTATTGGTATTTTCAATATTCCGGTTTTCGCCCGTATTACCCGTGGTGCGTCGATGGGGCTGTGGAAGCGCGATTATGTGCTGGCAGCCCGCTGCGCGGGGCGTGGTGATGTGGCGATTACGCTGGATCACATTTTGCCGAATATCGGCCACGTGCTGATCGTACAGGCGACCATTCAGTTTGCCTTGGCGATCGTGGCTGAAGCCGGTTTGTCCTATGTCGGTCTTGGCACGCAGCCGCCTATGCCAAGCTGGGGCAAGATGCTCAATGATGCGCAGACCTATATTTATGATGCACCGCATCTGGCGATTTTTCCGGGGTTGGCCATTACCTTTGCGGTTCTTGGGTTGAATATGCTGGGTGACGGTTTGCGTGATATACTCGACCCGCGTGTCAGGAGAGAGAGATGACTACACCGCTTCTCGAAATCCGTGATTTGGGCGTGCATTTGCAAGCCGGAGGCAGACAAGCTGAAATTCTGTCCGGCATCATACTGACGCTAAATCGTGGCGAACGTCTGGGCATTGTCGGGGAATCCGGCTCCGGCAAATCAATCACTGCATTGGCGGTGATGGGTCTGCTGCCGCATCGTATGGCCTTAAGCGGAACCCTGCGTTTTGACGGGCAGGATCTGACTGCAATTTCAGAGGCTGCCCATTGCACTATGCGTGGGCGGCAGATGGCAATGATTTTTCAGGAGCCGATGACGGCGCTGAACCCGATCAAAACTATCGGTGCGCAGATCAGTGAAGGTCGTCGCCTGCATTTGAGAGAAAGCCGCGCCGATGCTGACAAAACCGCACGGCGTTTGCTGGATCGTGTTGGCCTTGCTGCCCCGCGTTTTGATCTGGAGCTTTATCCGCACCAATTATCCGGCGGTCAGCGCCAGCGCGTGATGATTGCCATGGCACTGGCCTGCGAGCCGGAATTGCTGATTGCAGATGAGCCGACCACAGCACTGGATGTCACCGTTCAGGCGCAAATTCTTGATCTGCTGGATGAGCTGATTGATGAGAGCGGCACAGCACTGCTGCTGATTACCCATGATCTCGGTGTAGTCTCGGAAATGACAGATCGCATTGCAGTGATGTATGCAGGACGCGTGGTTGAAACCGGCGATACGCAGGATGTTTTCCGCCATATGGCGCATCCCTATGCGCGCGGGCTTTTTGCAGCCTCTCCCCATAGCCTGACAATGCGGCCAAAGCCGGAAAACACGGATAAACGCCAGCGTCTGACCACGATTGCCGGTGTGGTGCCCGATCCGTTCAGTCGTTTGCCACAATGTGGCTTTGCTGACCGCTGTCGTTTTGTACAGGCGGATTGCCGTGCAACAGTGCCGCCGTTAGGCAATACGGATTTTCTCGACGTGGCGCATCGGGTCGCCTGTTTTCATCCGCTGACAGATGAGGTGATGGTATGACCGCTCTTCTGGAAGTGCGTGATCTGGTGCGTGATTATACGCTGCCAAAACAATCCTTGCTTTCTAAACCACAAAATTTGCGGGTGCTGCATGGTGTCAGCCTCAGCCTGAAGCAGGGTGAAAGTCTCGGCATTGTCGGCGAGTCCGGTTCCGGCAAATCCACATTGGCACGTTCAGTGATGGGGCTGGAAAAGCCGCAATCCGGTAGTGTGACCATCAATGGTAAGGATATTTACAGTCTGGGACGGGGAGAGCTGAAAGCCGCCCGCAAAGAGTTTCAGGCGATTTTTCAGGATCCTTACGGTTCGCTCGATCCGCGTCATTCTGTACGCCGTATTCTGGCAGAGCCGGTTGTATCACTGGAGGATGCCACAACGGCAGAAAGCCGCGAGGAGCGTATCCGTCAGGTATTGGAGGCGGTTGGCCTGCCCGCATCTGCAGCGGATAAATATCCGCATGAGTTTTCTGGTGGTCAGCGCCAGCGTATTGCGATTGCCCGCGCCCTGATCACGCGCCCGAAACTGATTGTTGCCGATGAGCCGGTTTCGGCACTGGATGTTTCCATTCAGGCGCAGGTGCTCAACCTGATGATGGATTTGCAGGAGCAATTCGGACTGTCTTATTTGTTTATCAGCCACGATCTGGGCGTGATGCGGGTGATTACAGACCGTGTGGCGGTGATCCATTTGGGCAGAATTGTTGAGGAAGGGCCGACCAATGAAGTCTTTGACAATCCGCAGCATCCATACACACAAGCACTGGTGAATGCTGTGCCAAAACCGTTTTCAGGTCGCCGTAAAATGCGGGTGAAAACTTTGTAATGAAAAACTGAATGTCTGCCTGACCATCAAAGCCCGTTAAGAGGTTTGCGTCAGACAGGGAAATGGGAGCAGATATGTCCGAGCTTGCTGATTTAAGCGCTGTGGAAATGGTCGCCGGTTATAAGGCGGGTACGCTGTCGCCGGTGGAAGTGGCAGAATCCGTGATCGACCGGATTGAGCGCTGCGAGCCGCAGCTTCATGCGATGTGGGTTTTTGAGCCGGAGGCGGCACTGGCTGCGGCAACTTTGTCGGAAGGTCGCTGGAGGCGGAAAGAAGAACGCGGGCCGATTGACGGCGTGCCGCTGACAATCAAAGAAAATATCGCCACAAAAGGTCTGCCGGTGCCGCTCGGCTGCGCGGCAATACCGCTTAATCCGGCGGCAAAAGATGCGCCGCCTGCTGCCCGTTCCCGTGAGAGCGGCGGTATTATTTTGGGTAAAACGACCATGCCTGATCTCGGCATGTTGTCTTCCGGCCTGTCGAGTTTCCATGAACTGGCACGCAATCCGTGGGATCTGGCCACCAATCCCGGCGGCTCCAGTGCGGGAGCGGGAACGGCTGCGGCTGCCGGTTACGGTCCTTTGCATATCGGTACGGATATTGGTGGCTCCATCCGCCTGCCCGCCGGTTGGTGCGGGGTGGTCGGACTCAAACCGTCTTTTGGACGTATTCCGATTGATCCGCCTTTCATCGGCCGTGTTGCAGGGCCGATGACACGGACGGTTGCGGATGCAGCACTTTATATGTCGGTTCTGTCCAAGCCGGATCGCCGTGATCCGATGAGCCTGCCTTACAGCCGTATTGACTGGATGAATCTCGACCGCGATGTCAAAGATTTGCGCATCGGCCTGTGGCTGGATGCCGGTTTTGGCTCTGCCGTTGAACCTGAGGTCAAAGCGGCGGTAGAAGCTGCAGCACAAGCCTTTGCCAATGTCGGTGCGATTGTTGAGGAAGTGCCTAGCTATCTCACCCGTGAGATGATTGACGGGCTGGATCATTTCTGGCGCGTGCGCTCATGGGGCGACATCTCTAAAATGACACCGGATAATCAGGCAAAAATCCTGCCTTATATTTATCAGTGGGCAGAAGGCGGTAAGGATTTGAACGGTGCGCAGGTCTATCAGGGCTTTGCGCAGATCGAGGCCATGCGCAATGCGGCTCTGGCGGCGATCAGTTCTTATGATTTTATCATTTCGCCAACATCACCGATGCCGACATATCCGGCCGAATGGGCTTCACCGCTGAATGATCCGCAGCGCCCGTTCGAGCATATTGCTTTCACCGTTGCCATGAATATGTCGGAACAACCTGCTGTGTCTGTCAATTGTGGTTACACGGAAAAAGGTTTGCCGATCGGTTTGCAGATTATTGGTCAGCGTTTTGATGATCTGGGCGTGTTGCAACTTGCCCATGCCTATGAACAACTTCGTCCGCAGCAAAGGCCGTGGCCGAAAATATAGACAGCAGAGGTTAAGGGGACAAACGGAATACATTCTGCCGTTCGGGGGGAACGGCAGAAACAGCATGCAGTATCAGTTCCAGCCAATGGAGAAGTGCAGTCATGTCATATCCGCCACTCTCATTACATATGCCCCGCACGATGCGGGGCGAAAGTGTCCCGCCGCCTAATCCGCATTTACGTTTTGCCGGAGCGGGCGAAATGCGCCGCCCGCCGGTTGATTCCGATCCTTATGCTATGCATGATCTGGCCTATAATCTGGTGCGGGTGCTGGATGATGACGGCGAGGCTAAAGGCGAGTGGGTGCCGGATCTGACGGCAGAGCAATTGCGCCACGGTCTGCGCTCCATGCTCAAAACCCGTGCCTATGACCGGCGCATGATGCGCATGCAGCGTCAGGGACAAACCTCTTTCTATATGCAATGTACCGGCGAAGAGGCAATTGCCTGCGCTTTTCAGATGGTGATGCAAAAAGGGGATATGAATTTCCCCACCTATCGCCAGCAGGGACTGCTGATAGCACAAGGTTTCCCGCTGACAGATATGATTTGTCAGGTGCTTTCCAATGAGAAAGACCATCTTAAAGGACGGCAATTACCGGTTATGTATTCGGCACCGGAGGCCGGTTTTTTCTCGATTTCCGGTAATCTCGGCACGCAATTTGTGCAGGCCGTTGGCTGGGCCATGGCTTCTGCTATGCGCAGTGATACAAAAATCGCTGCCGGATGGATTGGTGACGGTTCCACTGCCGAGAGTGACTTTCACGCGGCGCTGGTTTTTGCCTCGGTCTACCGTCCGCCGGTGGTCCTCAATATCGTCAGTAATCAATGGGCGATTTCATCGCCGCAATCGGTGGCAGGTGGCGAGAATATCAGCTTTGCCTCCCGCGCTCATGGTTTTGCTATTCCGTCTTTGCGGGTGGATGGCAATGATTATCTGGCGGTCTATGCGGCAGCAAGCTGGGCAGCGGAACGGGCACGGCGTAATCTGGGGCCGACGCTGATCGAATGGGTGACCTATCGCGTGGCGCCCCATTCTACCTCCGATGATCCGAGCAAATACCGGCCAAAAGAGGAGGAACTGAACTGGCCGTTGGGCGATCCGGTTGAGCGGCTCAAACAACATCTGATCCGCAAAGGCGAATGGAGCGAGGAGCGTAATGTGCAGCTGCTGGCCGGTATTGATGCGGAGATTAATGATGCCGCCCGCGAGGCTTTGAAATACGGCACTTTGCATGAAGGGCCGAAAGCCAGTCCCGCAACCATGTTCGAGGATGTCTATAAGGACATGCCGCAGCATTTGCGCGAGCAGCGCCAGCAGATGGGGTATTGATCATGTCAAAACCTGTATTGCCAAGACGCACAATGATTGAAGCCATCCGCGAAGCGATGGATGTGATGATGGAGCGCGATGACAAGGTTGTCGTGTTCGGTCAGGATGTCGGGTTTTTCGGCGGCGTATTCCGCTGCACAGAAGGGCTGCAACGCAAATATGGTGAGGCGCGCTGCTTCGATACACCGATTTCTGAAACCGGTATTGTCGGCGTGGCGGTCGGCATGGGTGCCTATGGCCTACGTCCTGTAGCGGAAATCCAGTTCGCTGATTATGTCTATCCGGCCTATGACCAGATCGTGTCGGAGGCCGCGCGTCTGCGCTTTCGTTCTGCCGGTGATTATACCGCGCCGATGGTGATCCGTATGCCGTGCGGCGGCGGTATTTTCGGCGCGCAAACCCATAGTCAGAGTCCCGAGGCACTGTTTACCCATGTGGCGGGGTTGCAGACCATTATCCCGTCCAATCCTTATGACGCTAAAGGCTTGCTGATCTCGGCCATTGAGAATGATGATCCGGTGATCTTTCTGGAACCGAAACGGCTTTATAACGGGCCTTTCAACGGTCATTACGACCAACCGGTCGTACCTTGGTCAAAGCATGTTTTGAGTGAAACACCGGAAGGCTATTACTCGGTGCCGATCGGCAAGGCGGCAATCCGGCGTAAAGGCTCCGCAGTTACAGTGCTGGCTTATGGCACTATGGTGCATGTGGCGGAAGCGGCTGTCACCGAGACCGGCATTGATGCCGAGGTGATTGATCTGCGCTCACTGGTGCCGCTGGATATTGAGACGATTACGGCCTCGGTCGCCAAGACCGGACGCTGCGTGATCGTTCATGAAGCCACGCGGCTGTCCGGTTTCGGTACCCAACTGGCAGCGGAAGTACAGGAGCGTTGTTTCTATCAGTTGGAAGCACCGATCCTGCGTGTGACCGGCTGGGACACGCCTTATCCTCATGCTCATGAATGGGATTATTTTCCGGGGCCGGAACGGGTCGGTCGGGCACTCATGCAAGTGATGGAGGCATAAATGGTGAAAAAGATCATTAAAATGCCGGATATCGGTGAAGGTGTTGCCGAGGCTGAAATTGTCGAATGGCATGTCAAAGCCGGTGATGTCATTGCAGAGGATCAGTTGCTGGCTGCTGTCATGACCGATAAGGCAACGGTGGAGGTGCCGTCGCCTGTGGCGGGAACAGTCCTGCAGATCGGTGCGGAAGCCGGAACGGTGATGGCTGTTGGTGCGATGCTGGTTGAGATTGAGGTGGAAGGGACTGGGGCGGATGATGCCCCGCCACCTCCGCCTGTTCAGGCTGCGCCGCCAGCTCCTGTAAAACCGGCAATGCCCGAAAAACCTGTTTTTTCGGCTGTACAACCATCAAGTACGATAGCGCATGACAAGCCGCTTGCATCACCTGCCGTTCGGGCGCTGGCGCGGGAGCTGGGCGTTGATCTTATGCAGGTGCATGGCAGCGGACCTGCGGGGCGCATCACCCGTGATGATCTCGATCATTTTACGGCCAGTGGCGGCAGTGCGCACAATTCGGCCTATCAACGCCGCGATGGCACAGAGCAGATTAAAATCACCGGGCTGCGCCGTAAAATAGCCGAGCGTATGGCGAAGTCCTCCCGCGAGGTCGCACATTTTTCCTATGTGGAAGAGGTGGATGTGACCAATCTGGAAATCCTGCGCAGTACGCTCAATGCAAGTCATGCGGAGCGGCGCGGTAAACTGACGGTATTACCGTTCATTCTCCGTGCGCTGGTTGTGGCGCTGAGGGATTTTCCGCAGATGAATGCGCTTTATGATGAGGAAGCGCAGGTGTTGACCCGCCATCAGGCCGCTCATATCGGTATGGCAACACAAACGCCATCCGGCCTGATGGTGCCGGTGCTGCATCATGCAGAAGCCATGGATCTCTGGGCAATGGCCGCAGAAATCACACGGCTTGCCGGTGCCGCACGGGAGGGCGTGGCGAAACGTGAAGAACTCTCCGGCTCAACCATTACCGTCACCAGCCTTGGTGACCTCGGCGGGTTGGTGACAACACCGGTCATCAATCAGCCGGAAGTGGCGATCATCGGCATCAACCGCATCGCGATACGCCCTCAATGGCAGGATAATCAGTTTGTGCCGCGCAAGATGATGAACCTGTCATCCTCCTTCGATCACCGGATGGTCGATGGTTATGAGGCTGCCGCTTTTATCCGCCGCATCAGGCAATTGCTTGAAGTTCCCGCAACACTTTTCATTGAGGTGTGAGATGGAAGATATTGCAACACATGTGCTGATTATCGGTGGTGGACCTGCCGGTTATGTCGCTGCTATCCGTGCCGGACAATTAGGGCTGCCGGTGATATTGGTTGAGAAGGAACAACTGGGCGGCACCTGCCTGAATATTGGCTGTATCCCTTCCAAAGCACTGATCCATGCGGCTGATGCCTATCATCATGCACTTGCTCAGCAATCCGGTTCTGCGCTGGGCTTGCGTGTGGGAGACGTGTCGCTGGATTGGGGCAAAACGCTCAGCTGGAAAGGTGCTATTGTGCGGCGTTTGACCGGCGGTGTTGAAGGCCTGTTGAAAAAGCACAAGGTCACAGTGCTGAAAGGCACTGCAGAGATCATTGACGGTAAAACTGTCGTGGTTCATGGCAAGGCCGGTACAACCCGTATCCGTACCAAACATCTGGTTCTGGCAACCGGTTCTTTGCCGATGCAGATCGGCGCTTTGCCCTTTGGTGGCAATGTTATTTCCTCAACAGATGCGTTGGCATTGGAACAGGTGCCGAAGCGCTTAGCAGTGATCGGTGCCGGTTATATCGGCATGGAACTGAGTACGGCTTTTGCCAAACTCAGCTCGCAGGTGACGATTATTGAAGCAGCGGATCGTATTTTACCGCTCTGGGATGCGGAGCTGACCACGCCGGTGCGCAAACGGCTGACAACTCTGGGCGTTACCGTGATGACGCGCAGTGAAGCACGAGGATTAAGCGTAGATGGTGGTTCTTTGCTGGTGCACCAACATGGAAACAGCGCGCCGGTTGTTGTGGAAGCTGACAAATTTCTGGTGGCTGTTGGCCGACGGCCAAATATCAGCGGGTTCGGACTGGAAAGTCTTGATCTGGCGATGAATGGCGCTTTCATTCGTATCGATAAATATTGCGCGACCTCGATGCTCAATGTCTGGGCTATCGGCGATGTGACCGGCGAGCCGATGCTGGCGCATCGGGCAATGGCGCAGGGAGCCATGCTGGCGGAACATCTGGCAGGACATAAAGCAGCGCTGGATGAGCCTGTGATACCATCCGTCTGTTTCACTGATCCTGAGGTGGTGAGCGTCGGATTGTTACCGGATCAGGCGAAATTGCAGGGTTATGAAATTGTCACCGGCAGTTTTCCGTTTATGGCCAATGGCCGTGCCATGACCCAGCAGGATGAAACGGGTTTTGTCCGTGTTGTCGCTCGGGCGGATAATCATCTGGTGCTGGGCATACAGGCCGTCGGCCATGACGTGTCCGAGCTGGTCAATGGTTTCGCTCTGGCATTGGAAATGGGCACTGTGCTGGAGGATGTGTCGCAGACCATTCATGCGCATCCGACACGCGGCGAGGCTTTTCAGGAGGCCGCTTTTACGGCGCTTGGCCTCAATCTGCATAGTTAAAATTATGGCGGGCTTTGCCGTGGCAGAACCCGCCATATCGTAATTATTGTTTCGGCAGCTTGGCGATGAAATGTTCTTTCAGCCGGTCAATATCTGCCTGTGACCAGCTGACATTGGTCACCTCTACCCATGCGTCAATATAATGCTGCGGTGCATAGACATGACCGTGGCCGATCGGCGTGGTGGTGGCCAGCATCAGATCAATGGCCAGTTGTAGCATACTGACAACCGGATACCATTTCAGCTGCGGGGATACATCAGGACCACGCGGTGCCTTCATCCAGTCCGGTTCGCGGTAGAAATCCTTCGGATCGAAAAACACAATCGGGTCACTGGCATATTGCAGATAGACAATACGCATCGGCCCCCAATGGCTGTTTGGCAGTTTCAAAGCATTATTCTGATTGGTAAAGCGTGCATAGGAACCATCGCGGAATTCCGGCAGCCATTCCGGTGTGCCTTCATTTCGGTTATTGGTGATGGAGCGCCACAAACGGCTGGTGAATGGCGGGCCGCTCCACAAGGCGCCCTGATAAGGATCGCCCAGCACCTGAAACAGTTCCGATGAAAGCTGCGAATTCATCGCACCAAGGCTCAGGCCATAGAGATAAAGTTTCGGGCGGCTGTCTTTCGGCAATTTTGTCCAGTAATCATAAACCTCGTCAAATAGAGCCGTCGCGGTTTCACTGCCATAGCCCGGCTCAACCAGCAGCGAGAGCCAGCTGGCGAGATAGGAATATTGAACTGCAACGCTGGCAATATCACCATCATGGAGATATTCCACCGGATCAATGCCCATTTCATCGACCCAGCCGGTGCCGGTCGGAATGGTCACCAGCAGCAGAGAGCGGTCAAATGCGCCGACGCGGATCATTTCTGCAAGCGCAAGTTTGGCGCGTTCTTTGGCCGTTTCTGCTGAGCGTAACCCTACATAGACGCGCAGCGGATTTTGCGCCGGACGGCCGGTGAAGCTGCTGATCTGCTGCGCATCAGGACCGGAACTGACATAGCTGCGCCCCATGCGTCCCAACTCATCCCATTTGACCAGTGAGGCAGCACTGCCGCTTTTCAGCGGATCTTGCGGTTGCGGGACTTCCGCTTCCATCAGCGCATCAAATTTGCGGTAGGAAGAATCCATCACATGCAGGCCAAAGCGGAATAGCACGCCATTGATTGCCATGCTGAAAATCACGGCGGCAACCAGAAAGCCGGTAAAGCGTGACAGGCGTGGTGGGATATAACGATCGAGCCAGCGGCTGGAACTGCGATAAATCAGCTGAAATAAACGCGCAAGCGCGATCAGAATAACAAAAGTAATCAGCGCAATCAGGCCGGTTTTCAGCGGGTGTGCGCTTTCAACTTTTTCCAATCCCATCAGACTGCGAATGGAATTTTGTCCGTCTGCCGCATGCCACAGAAACACCATAGCGGTGATGATGGTCACGGCCATGGCAGTAATTTTGATGATAGTGGAAATCCGGCCTTTAGGCTTCGGTAATTGCAAATAGTTCCACAGCCAGAACAGAAACACACCGATCCCGTAACCGATGGCGAAACAGGCGCCCGACAGCACGCCCTGTATCAGAAAGGGGCGCGGCACCAGCGATGGCGTAAGCGAGGCTGCGAAGAAAAGTGTGCCGAGCAACATCCCGATCAGCGACAGGGAACTCCAGAATTTTTCCAGCCAGACTGGTTTCATCAGATATTTCCCCTTTAGTTTCAATGTAATGCGCAAAGACCGGTGCAGTCTTTATTTGCCATAGCCGTAATGAACCGGTCCGCGGATTGACGTGCAGTATCGCGCAAGACCGGTTTGGCGCGCTCGATAATATTGCTCAGCATTTTACGATCTTGCAAGGAGATAGCTTTTGCAATTGCAGGGGCATTATCTGCCAGTGCTTGCGCCAGTCTTTCCTGATTATGGGCATTGAGTTCAGGATTGCTCAACATCAGTGCGGAGCCGTTGATAACCTGCTGAAGACCAAGCCGCAATTTAAGGATTGTATCTGTCTGTGCTTTGCCGTTGCTTGTCGTTTTCAGTGTTTCGGCATAGTCGCCTGCGGCTTCGAGCGCGGCAGCAATGAAACTGACCATAGCGGCAGAAGAGCGGGTGATTTCATCCTGAAAAGCGATGCTGTTTTTCTCGGTATCTGCCGGTTTTTGCGGATCAGTCGAGAAGGACACATAGGCCTTGGTTACCTGTGCCTGCTGCTGAATAATATCCATCAATATTGGCAAATCGCTCGCCTGATAGGGTGCCTGACCGATAATTGCCGGCACATTCCACAAGTCTTCTAGCACAGGCGCATCCTGACTGTTGGACAGGCGTGGCGGGAGTTTAGTGTGCTTGGTTTCTTCCAGCCGCACAATAAATTCCTGCAAGGCTTTATTCAGATGATCGGTGCCGGTGGCGGGTACAGTTGCCTGTAGCGGGCTGCTGAAAGCAACAGATATGCCCAGCGCCAAAATGGCGAGTGAAAGGCGTTTGAAATGTACCGGCACCATGAAATCTCTCTTGCGGTTCTGATCTGAACTGCCTGCATAATACAAAAATTGCAGCAAAAGACACTGAATTCATGGGGCTGACGAAGTTTTGATAGGGGGTATTGGAAGAAATTTGCGTTAAACTATAGATAAAAATTCAATGTCGGGTTTGTTGCGATATAAATTTATAGATTTTTTTATGTGGACATATCAATTTTGACGTTTTAACTGAAGTGAAAATTCCGAATCTCGTAAAATTATTTATAATTTATAACGAGCATCATTTTATAAGGATATTTCATGTCTCAGCCTGTTTCTCATCAGAATGCACCTCAGACACGTTGGACGGCAGAGGAAGCGCGCCGCGTCTATGATCTGCCGTTTAATGATCTGATGTTTCAGGCGCATGTCATCCACCGGCAGAATTTTGATCCGAACCGCCTGCAGATGAGCAAATTGCTGAGCATTAAAACCGGTGGTTGCCCTGAGGATTGTTTTTACTGCAACCAGTCTGCGCATAATCCGACAGGGCTTAAAGCGTCCAAATTGAAGGAAGTCGAACGTGTGTTGGCTGAAGCGCGGCAGGCAAAAGCTGCCGGTGCAACGCGTTATTGTATGGGCGCAGCATGGCGCAGTCCTAAAGAGCGCGACATGGATATGGTCGTTGCCATGGTTCAGGGCGTGAAGGCCATGGGTATGGAAACCTGCATGACGCTCGGCATGTTGTCATTGCCGCAGGCTCAGCGTCTTGGTGCGGCGGGGTTGGATTATTACAATCATAATATTGATACGTCTGAGGAATTTTACCCGCAGATTATCACCACCCGTACTTTCGCAGACCGGCTGGATACGCTGGATAATGTGCGGATGGCCGGTATCAATGTCTGCTCCGGTGGTATTCTCGGCATGGGGGAGAGTGAGCAGGATCGCGTCAACATGCTGGTGACGCTGGCTAATCTTGAGGAAGTACCGCAAAGCGTGCCGATCAATATGCTGATCCCGATTGAAGGCTCCAAACTCGCCAATGCCAAGCCGGTGGATTCTATCGCTTTTATCCGGATTATCGCCCTAGCGCGGATTATGATGCCGACATCACATGTGCGCCTCACGGCGGGTCGCAGCAATATGAGCGATGAAATGCAGGCGATGTGTTTCTTCGCCGGTGCCAATTCGATTTTCATCGGCGATGTTTTGCTGACAGCCGCCAATGCCGGCGATGACCGCGATGCGGATTTGTTGAAGCGTTTGGGCATGCAGGCTGAAACTGTGGCTGAGGAAAGCTGCACATGCTGATGCAGCCTTACAATGCGATATTGCAACGGCTTGAAAGCAAAGGGCGGTTGCGTGGTCTCAACGTGGCGCGTGGTGCAGATTTCTCATCCAATGATTATCTGGCGCTGGCTGGTTCGGACTATTTGCGTAATATTGCCTGTGAGGCGCTGGAGCGTGGCGTGCCTGTTGGCTCCGGCGGTTCGCGTCTGTTGCGTGGCAATCATCATGAACATGAGGCATTGGAGGCGGAGGCTGCTGCTTTTTTCAAAGCACCTCAGGTTTTGTACTTTGCCAGCGGTTTTGATGCCAATCAGGCGGTGTTTGCAACGCTCCCTCAGGCCGGTGATCTGGTGCTTTATGATGCACTGATCCATGCCAGTATTCATGCAGGGTTACAGGCAGGCAAAGCGAAGATCCAAAGCGTACCGCATAACGATATTGCGGCATTTGAAATGGCGATCCGGCATTTTCGTGCGACTGAGAAAAGCGGTAATCTCTGGCTGGCGGTCGAGAGCCTCTATTCTATGGATGGTGATTTTGCACCGCTCGCAGAACTGCGTGCTTTGGCAGATCGTTACGGGTGTTTTCTTTATATTGACGAGGCACATGCGACCGGCGTGTTTGGCGCAGACGGGCGGGGCTTGGCGGCGGATTTTGCAGGACGGGGCAATGTGCTGATCCTGCATACTTGCGGCAAGGCACTTGGTGCTTCCGGTGCGCTGCTTTGCACGGAAAAACCTATGATTGATGTGCTGATTAATCGGTCACGGGGCTTTATTTTCTCAACTGCGCCAGCGCCTTTGCAGGCAGCGATTGTGCGCGGCAGTTTGAAGGCGTTGGCGGCAGAGCCGCAGCGGCGGGAGAAGTTACAGGCACTTATTCGTCATGCAGAATGCTATTTGCAGCCTAGCGGTTCGCAGATCATTCCGTTTATCGTGGGCGATAATCAACGTGCAGTAGCAATGGCCGAGGTCATGCAAAATCATGGCTTTGATATTCGCGCCATTCGCCCACCGACCGTGCCGCTTGGCACAGCGCGGCTGCGTATTTCTATCACATTAAATGTTGATGAGGCACAGATCAGCCGTATGGCTGAAGTGCTGAAACAGATTGTAAATTTCTATGAATAATCCTGTATTTATTGTCAGCGGTACTGATACCAGTATCGGCAAAACCATTTTCAGCGCAGCACTGACTCAAGCCCTGCAAGGCAGCTACTGGAAACCGGTGCAATCCGGTCTTGAGGAAGAAACGGATAGCGAGACCGTGCGCCGTCTGGCGCCGGATTGTCCCGTTTTTCCTGAGCAATGGCGCTTGCAACTGCCTGCGTCCCCGCATCTCTCAGCACAAGCGGAGGGGGTGGAAATCGAACCCACAGCATTGAATATCCCGCATTGTGACCGGCCGCTGGTGGTGGAAGGTGCAGGCGGGCTGATGGTGCCGCTGACCCGCATCCAGACTTACCTCGATATCTTCGCCCGCTGGCAACACCCGCTCATTCTCTGTGCTCGCACGCAGCTAGGCACAATCAATCACAGTCTTTTGTCGCTGGAGGCTCTGCGCAACCGCAATATTCCGGTGCTGGGGGTGGCCTTTATCGGCCATGCCCATAAGGACAGTGAGGGGATAATTTGCGAGTTGGGCAATGTACGCCGCCTTGGTCGGTTGCCAGTGCTGGATGATCTGAACTCGCAGACATTGGCGCAGGCATTTGCTGCGAACTTCAATCTGGATGATTTCACAGGAGCTACCCGATGAGCCATTATTCATCGCCGGTCTGGCATCCGTTTACCCAGCATCTGCTGGAACCGATTACAAAAAAGATTGCCAGTACCGAAGGTGCCTATCTTATTGATGAAGACGGGCGCAAAATTCTTGATCTGATCTCGTCCTGGTGGGTGATTACGCATGGTCATCGCACCCAGAAAATTATGCAGGCAATCCGCGAAGCGACAGAACAATACGATCAGATCATTTTTGCGGAATATAGCCATGAACCAGCGGAGCAGCTGGCACAGGAGCTGATCCGTATCACGCCACATGGCCTGTCTCATGTGTTCTATTCCGACAGTGGCTCGACCTGCGTTGAAGTGGCGCTGAAAATGGCACTGGGCTATTTCCATAATCGCGGTGAGCCACGTTCCAACATTGCGGTAATGGCGGGCAGCTATCACGGGGATACAATCGGCACTATGTCTGCCGGTGAGCGCGGTGTGTTCAATGCGGCCTATGGCGCATTGCTTTATGATGTTTCGACCATTCCGTTTCCCGCCGAGGGGCACGAACAGGCAACGCTGGGTGCATTTGAACAGCTTTGCCGTAGCGGGCAATTGGCTGCGCTGATTGTTGAGCCATTGGTGCTGGGCGCAGGCGGCATGAACATCTATTCGGTTTTTGTGTTGCAGCAGTTGAAAGCGATTGCCGAAGCGCATGGGGTTTTATTGATCTGCGATGAAGTGATGACCGGTTGGGGACGCACCGGCACTTTATTTGCTAGCGAGCAGGCTGGTATCACGCCGGATATTCTGTGTCTTTCCAAAGGTATCACCGGCGGGGCACTGCCTTTGGCGGTGACACTGTGTGTACCTGAAATATTTGAAGCACATCTCTCGACGGATCGCAGCCGCACTTTCTATCATTCGAGCTCCTATACGGCGAACCCGATTGCCTGTGCGGCAGGGCTTGCCAATGTGCAAATCTGGCGGGATGAGCCGGTTTTGCAAAGGGTACAGAATTTGCAGGCAATGCAGAGCCGTGAACTGGCGCGTTTCAAACATGATCCGCGTTTTGAGAATGTCCGGCAATGCGGAACCATCACAGCGCTGGATGTTAAAGCGCAAAATAGCGGTTATCTCTCGGATGTGGCTTTACGGCTGAAGGCGTTTTTCCGCTCTCATGATGTGCTGCTCCGCCCCCTTGGCAATGTGTTGTATCTGATGCCGCCTTATTGCGTTACCGAGCAGGAATTACAGCGCTCTTATCAGCTTATTGATGAGGCCGCCGGCCTGTTGCAAAGCGGCAAATTATGAGTGGCTCTTATCCGTCATCCATTATCGGCTTTGGTCATGCCGTGCCCAAGCGTCAGGTGTTCAATGCAGAAATTGAAGTCAAACTCGGGCTAGAAGCTGGCTGGATTGAACGTCGCACCGGTATCCGAAGTCGCTATTGGGTTGAAGATGGCGAGACACTGACGGATCTGGCAGCGGCAGCTGGACGCATGGCGCTGGCAAATGCTGGTATAGTTCAATCTGAAATCGGAATGGTATTGCTGGCGACATCAACGCCCGATCATCTTTTACCGCCTTCCGCACCTTTATTGGCGCATAAATTAGGGCTGTCAGGTGCTGGTGCGGTCGATCTGGCCGGTGCCTGTTCCGGTTTTCTCTATGCGTTGGTGATGGGCGATGCATTGGTGCGCACGCAGGGGCGGGCAGTGTTGATTGTTGCGGCGAATATTCTCTCACGCCGTATCAACCGGCAGGAGCGGGCATCGGCTGTGATGTTTGGCGATGCGGCCGGAGCCGTTGTGCTGACACCATCCCAAACCGGGCTTTGCAGTTTGGTCAGTTCCACACTCACCAGTGATGGCAGTCATTATGATCTGATTGGCATTCCGGCAGGCGAAACATTGATGACCATGCGCGATGGCCGTACCATGTTTGCACAGGCGGTGATGACCATGGCCGAATGCGGCAAAACAGTTTTGCAGCAGGCGGAGGTTGAGCCCTCTGCGATTAGTCATTTTGTGCCGCATCAGGCCAATGCGCGAATTTTTGATGCGGTGGGGGAGCAATTGCAACTGAGTAATGCGGTGACTGCCCGCACGATTGCTCATTACGGCAACTCATCGGCGGCAACCATTCCGCTCAGCCTGTCTCTGGGGCAACATCAATATCGCAAAGGCGACCTGATCCTGCTGACAGCCGCAGGCGCAGGACTGACAGGCGGCGCGGCACTGCTCAATTACACGCGATAATTCAGTAAAATTTATAGGCTGATTGCCGTATCACTATTTCACAAGGCATGGCGCTGTTTCTTATTCTTGTCTCCGGTATGGAGGAATTGGAATGGTGAAGCAGCAGAAACCTTTTGCGGGTATTACGGTGCTGGATTTTTCCCGCGTTTTGGCAGGGCCGTTTTGCTCGGCCATTCTGGCGGATCAGGGCGCGGAGATCATTAAGGTTGAGCCGCCGCAGGGCGACGATCAGCGCCATATGGGCGCGGTGCGTCACAATCAGAGCATCAATTTTCAGCTGTTTAACCGCAATAAGCGTAGCCTGAAACTCGACTTGCGCCAGCCGGAAGCGGTGAAGATCGCGCAGGAACTGGCACTGAAAGCCGACGTGGTGCTGGAAAATTTCCGCCCGGGTGTGGCGGATCGTTTGGGCATTGGCGCTGAGCAATTGCAGGCACTGAAACCTGATCTGGTCTATTGCTCCGTTTCCGGCTTTGGCCAGCAGGGGCCGATGGCCGCTATGCCGAGCTATGATGTAGTAGCGCAGGCGCTGTCCGGCATGATGAGTGTGACCGGCGAGGCATCGGGTGCCCCGACATTGGTTGGTGACTCCATCGGCGATATTGTTTCCGGTATTTATGCGGCGCAGGCGATTTCTGCCGCGCTTTACCGTCGCTCGGTCACCGGACAGGGCGCACGGATTGATGTGGCTATGTTTGATGCGCTGTTCAGCCTGCTACCGACGGTTTTGGCCGGATGGCAGGGCAGCGGCAACCGGCCTGCACGCTTCGGCAATCAGCATCCGCTGTCTGCGCCTTTTGGTGCCTTTGCTGCATCGGATGCACCTTTCATTCTTGCTGTGGCCAATAAGGCGCTGTTTGCCCGTCTCGCAGAGGCTCTGGGAAAGCCGCATCTGGCAGATGATCCGCGCTTTGCCTCCGATCAGTTGCGCAGCCAGAATCGTGATGCTTTGCAGACAGAGATCGAAGACTGGTCACGGCACTACACTGCCGCCGAGGTAGTGGAAAAGCTCGGCAAAGCCGGTTTGCCGGTGTCAGAAATCTGGGCGGTGGATGAGGCCGCACAAAGTGCCCATGCACAACATCGCCAATTGCTGCATGAAGTTGAACATCCGCAATTGGGCAAGTTGCTCGTGCCGGAGCAGCCGGTGCATTTTGACGGCTTGCCGCGTGGTGATATCCGGCAGGCACCGGAGCTGGGCGCTGACGGCGCGGATATTCTGCGGGAGTTTCTGGATATGGATGAGGCACAGCTCAGTGCGCTGACAAGCGCCGGTATTGTCTGATTATCCTTGTGATTTAAGGGACGGAGTATAAGAATGGGACTACAGATTACGGATGCCGACCGCGCATTCGCAGCGGATGCACGCGCTTATTTACGTGCCAATCTGCCGGAAGCGCTGGCCTATAAGGTCCGGCACAATATTCGCCTGACCAAAGAAGACCTGACCGGCTGGCAGGAAGTGCTGGCAGCGCGCAACTGGTATGCGATCGGTTGGAGCAAAGAGATGGGCGGTGCCGGTCTGACACCGGTGCAACGCTATTTGTTTGAGCAGGAATATGGTGCAATCTGCGCGCCGCATCCATGTCAGTTCGGCATTGCCATGGCGGGGCCTGTCATTCATTCCTTTGGTAATGATGAACAGCGGGCACGCTTTCTGCCGGATATCCGTGAGAACCGGACATTCTGGTGTCAGGGCTATTCCGAACCGGGTGCTGGTTCCGATCTGGCGTCGCTGACCACTTCGGCCGTGCGGGATGGTGATTATTATGTGGTCAATGGTCAGAAAATCTGGACGACATGGGCGCAATGGGCAGACTGGATTTTCTGTCTGGTACGCACGCATAAAGGCGAACGTCCGCAGCAGGGCATTTCCTTTCTGCTGATTGATATGCGCACTCCCGGCATTACGGTTCGCCCGATCCGTACATTGGACGGTGAAGCCGAGTTTAACGAGGTGTTTTTCAATGATGTGCGTGTGCCGGTTGAAAACCTGATCGGTACTGAAGGTGAAGGCTGGGGCTATGGCAAATATCTGCTCGAATATGAGCGTTTTTCCATGTCCGGTGCTGCCCGCTCCAAGCGTGTCCTCAGTGAGTTGAAGGAAGATGCCGCGCGCCTTGGTGTAGCGAATGATCCGCTGTTGCAGGATCGTATGACGCGGATTGAAATCCAGCGTCTGGCGCTGGAGCATATGGAACTGAAACTCCTGTCGCAGAGTGAAGCGGGTGAAAATCCGGGCCCGGAAGCCTCGAAGCTCAAAATCCGCGGCACAGAAATTGCACAGGCATTGGCACAATTGCGATTGGGTATTTTCGGAGCACAGGTGCTGCCCTACAGCGAGGCATTCCTTGATGGTGAGGCAGATGCGGAAAATCCGGCTGCTGCCGGTGCCGCTGCTGCATGGCTCAATTTGCGCAAGCTGACGATCTGGGGTGGATCAAATGAAATTCAGCGCATGATCCTTGCCAAGCAGGTTCTGGGTTTAAGGTGAGGAGAGCGGATATGCAGAAAACACGCGAAGAAAAAGCAGACGAATTGCGGATGCTGACGGATTTTGTGACCCGCTTTGCTGCCGATTATACACCGGAAAACGGTTTGCCGCAGACGGATCTCGATCTGTGGCCGCAGATTGCGGAAATGGGGCTGATCGGTATTGCGCTGCCGGAGGCATCGGGCGGAGCAGAACTGGGCGCAGAAGGTCTGACAGCGGTCGCGCAGGTTTTGGGAAGTGTTGCCTTGCCTGTAGATTTTGCCTGCGGTGCAGCACTCGCAGCAAGCCTGTTATGTGAAGCACAAAAGAGCAATCTGGATGTTACGCCATTGCTGGAAGGTTTTCTCATCGGTGAGATGCGTTTAGGCATTGCCGGTCAATTGGCGACTGCTGCGCAGGGTATCAAGTCTGCTAACCTGCCGGAACTGACCGGCACTGGTCTGGCGCTCAAAAAGCTTCAGGTCTTTGGTGCGCGTGAGCCGGAAAAACTGTTGTGTCTGGTGCAACAAGGCGGTGGCGTTGTTCTGTGTCTGATCTCTCCGGAAAAGGCACAGTTCCGTCAATTATCAATGATTGACGGCCGGATGATGAGTGAAATCACGGCAGATATTGCTCCGGCCAATATTCAGGTGCTGCTCTCCGGCGCTGATGCCCAACAGCGCATTGAAGCTTGCGCCGCAGATATTCTGATTGCCGTAGCCGCAGACAGTCTTGGCGCGATGGATAATCTCTACCGGCAGACACTGGATTATATGCGGATGCGCAAACAGTTCGGCAAAGCGCTTGGTTCTTTCCAGACTATTCAGTTCCGTCTCGTGGATATGTCTGTGGCGCTGGATGAGGCAAAAGCCTTGGTCGAAGCTGCAGCAGAAGCGCAAGACAATGGTGCGGAAGATGCCCGCGCTCTGACGCTCGCCGCATGGGTGCAGACATTGTGGTCAGCCCGCCATATTGCACAGGAGGCAGTTCAGCTTCACGGCGGTATTGGCATGACTGAAGAATGCGCGATTTCCCCGCTGGTCAAGCGCCTGCTGGTGAATGAGCATAGTTTCGGTCAGGCGGAGGCCTATATGGCAGCCTATCGTCAGTTGGCTGCCTGAAACGCCTTACGCAAACAAGCGAGCAGAATATGCTCCGGCTCATTGAGATTGCGGGTGCCGCTGGTGCCCGCAGTCAGATAAAAATGCGGCGTATCCGGCAAAGTATACTGTAACAAGGGTTTCGCGGAGCTGATATTGTCTGCCAGAGCCGCAGGGATAATCGTGCTGTAGCCGTTGCCCGCGAGTGTCAGGCATAATTGCAGGGACTGGGTTTCCAGCGCTGGTTGATAGTCGGCTGCTTCCGGCATTTGCATTAAGGCAATGCGGATACTGTCACCGGTAGCAGGCAAAGCCAGCGGCGCGTCCTCCGCATCAATATCGGAAATATATTGCAGCGGCCCCAGATCAGTTAAGAATGCAGCATTTTCAGGGTGTATTGTGCTTTCAAGCAGTGCAATGGAGCATTCTCCCTGCTTTAGCCGTTCTTGCAAAATATGCGCCGGTGCTTCACTTACTTTCAGCAGAACATACGGACAAAGCCGCTGCCATTCACGCATCGCATTGCTGATCGCTGTGGCGCTTGACTGGCTGAGCAAGACCATCGGGCTGAGGCCGAAAGAAATCACCGGCTCGTCCATCACCGCAATTTGTTGTGCGCCCTGACGGATCGCATCGGCGAGGTTGAGCACGCTTTGCAGCAAAGGCGCTTTATGTACCGCAGTCGGCAGCGGGTGCAGGCCTTTATAGTGGCGGGCAAACAGGGCTGTGCCCATCAACTGCTCTGTCTTGCGCAATTGTGCGGACAGGGCAGGCTGGGTCTGATTGAGCCTGCGGGCGGCTTCGCTCATATTGCGGCAATGATAGAGTGTCAGAATACTCTGAATGTCACGCAGGGAAACCGGCGGATTATAGAGCGTCACGGTTTGTCTGCTCAGTTCTTCACGCACCAGCTTGATAAAATCCTGTGCGACGACAGTCAGTTTTTCATCTTTGGTGGTGATTTTTGCAGTGACCGGACTATGCAGCGGGTTCTGCAGTTGCAGCACTGCGAGATCATTGCGGCTGATACCGCTGGCCAGCAGACTATGCGGTGCAAGCAGAAGTACCGACTGCTTGGCTTGCTTGAGACGAGTGAAAATCCCCACATCTTCCGATGTCATCTCCGGCGCAGGCAGATTATGCTGGCGGCAATAGGCGCGGATACGGGCTTCTTCGGCTGGTAAGAGCGGTGGCAGCCACAGGCTGTAATTGCGCAAATCCTCTGGGCTGAGCGGCGCCAGATCCTCATCGGGTATCAACCCGCCCGCAACGGCAATCCACTCATCATCAAACAGAAATTGTTCCTGCTCGCTGCCATTTTGCGAGGCATAGCCCATCAGAATATCTGTATTCTCAGGTTTGCTGGTGTCGAAGGCGCTAATCAATGGCGAGCGGAAATGCACTTGCGCATAATATTCAGGATGGGAAAGCCGGAAAGGTCGCACGGCAGCCGTTGCCGCGCGGGATAATTTGCCAAACATGAAATGCAGCGGCGAACTGACTCTCAGCGCAGTTGAAATGGCCTTACCGGAGAAGGCGGTTTCTACTGCCTGCAAGGTCGCAGTCGCCTGCTGAAACAGCCAGCGTCCGGCTTCGCTTGGCACCAGACCTTTGGGACCGCGCACAAAAAGCTCCAGCCCCAATTCCGTCTCAAGCGCAGAAATTGCGGTGCTAAGTGTGGAGGGGGAAATCTGCTCGGCTTTGGCCGCTTCTGCATGATTGTAATACTGGCAGGCCAGAACAAAATAGGCGAGGGAGCGAAGTTCCATGGTCTGTGCAGCTTTATGTTTTTAAAGGACAGTTTTCTATAACTGTTCCTCAATGCAAATGACCAGCTTAAAAACAGGATTGAAGCAGACAAAACAAAACCGGCCATGCAAGGCAAAGCCGGTTTTGTTGTTATGTGATTTACTGGTCAGGCGCTGAATGTTGTTTCTGAATTCAGCGGATAGATCGGGCGACGCAGTTTTTTATAATCGCGGGCACTGAGATTGGCTGTGCTCAAACCATCCGCATCCACTTCGATAATCGCTGAGGCAATAGGCCCGAAAGCAGCGCGGAAATGCTGCTGGGATTTCACTACAACAATATCATAATCAGCAGGTTCAATGCCGACACTGCGGAACAGGTTTTTATCCAGCATTTGCTGACGTTCCGATGAAATCAGCATGTCGGTATTGCCGACACGGAAACAGACACTTTTGCCAAGTGAGGCAGGCAGCCCCTGAAACATCGGGCCTTCGAATGTGATATTGCCGTCTGAAATGGCGATGACTTCACCGGTCAGAGCAATCGCACCGCCACCGATTTTCGGGTCAACTTTACCGCCAAGGCTGACAGTGCATTGCGCACCGATACCTGCCGCTGCCAGTTCTGCAACGGCCTGCGGGTCACAGAAAGCACCAAAGGCCGCACGCCCGACATTGGTTTCCAATAAGCCCTTCAGTACGGTTGTGGCATCGCTATAGGCACCGCAGCCCGGATTATCGGAGAAATCGGCGATTACCAGCGGGCCTTGTTTGGTGTTATTGGCAAAATGCGCACGGATTGCCTCGGGCATTTCCGGTGCCTGCAGACGATTGTCCTCATCTTCGCGGCGGTTCCAGATTTCCTGACACAGTTGCTCGGCATGGCTGACAGCCTGTGCTTCCGTTACTTTGTTGCGGTCATAGCAGATGACAGCTGATGATCCTGTGTTGAACACATCGGCATCATAAAAGCCGGCATTGATCGAAGTGGCGAGAATACCGTCCTGTGCTGCGATCTGGTCTGCGATCTCCAGAATTTCAGTCATCGCGCAGGCATGGGTAGTGCGGCCGTCATTGCAGCCATTGAGCATTGGTGGCTGGCGCACGGTAATCGCAGGGCTGATCTGACCGCGCATCGCGTCTTCAAGCAATTTACCTGCCTTACGGCCACATTCAGCCATATCCACATGCGGATAGGTGCGGAAAGAAACGGCAATATCCAAGAGTGCACTCATTTCCGGCGCACTATTGGCATGCAGGTCGAATGTACCGGCAATCGGTATATCATTGCCGACAATGCCACGGATGAATTGCAGCAATTCAATCTGGGCATCATCCGCGCTTTCCGTGCACATAGCGCCGTGGAAAACAATGAACACGCCGTCCGGTTTGTGACCTGTAAGCGTTTCAGCCACATCGCATTGAAAATGCTCGATCATGGACTTTTCTACCAAGCCACCTGGCTCGGCACGGGCGGCAACGGTATAAACCGGCTCCCAGCCATAGGCTTCGCAACATTCGATAAAGCCGCCGATCTCGGAATTGGTGCCGCGGCAGTGGGTTTCGATTTCCTGTCCTTTAAAATAGTGGCAGAGATGGAAGTCCTTCAAAGTGGTCTTCAGCTTGGAAAAAGTATTGGTTTCCTGATTGAGTTCAAGAACGGCGACTTTGAAGCTCATAGGGGCATCTTTCATTTATGCGGTATTGATATTGCAAGCGAAAGGCTTTCTGCCCCGCCTGCTTTTGCTGTGAGCAGGGCAGAAAGCATGAGCCTGTGAACGGAACGCTGTTTGCAGGCTACGGGGGAAGAAATGATCTGAGGCGTGCAGATTTACTTCAGATAGGCGCTGGCATTGACCGGACGAACCATAATGTCGAAGTCAAAATATTGCTGGCGGATCTTGTCGTAAGTGCCGTTTTTGATGATGGCTGCAAGCGCGGTGTTGAGACGCTCTGCCAGATCGCCGCTGTCTTTACGCACGGCCATAGCATTACCCTGTGCCGCATCCAGAATGAAAGGCTTGCCGGCAAATTCACAGCAATTGCCGCTGTCCTGCGCCAGCCAGTCGCTCAGTGCCATCTGGCTTTCCAGAACCATGTCGAGACGACCGCTGTCCATATCGAGGAATACCTCGCTGAGCGAAGGATAGAGTTTCACTTCATTGTCAGGGAAGTAGTCTTTGAGCGTATCGACTGCAACCGAGCCGGACTGAGTGCCGATGACCTTGTCTTTCAGGGCTTCTTTGGAGATTTCCTGAATGCCGAGATCCTTGCGGGCAATGAAATGCATGGCATTGAAATAATACGGATTGCTGAAAGTAACCTGTTTTTTGCGCTCTTCATTGACGGCCATAGAGGCGATCATCACATCAAATTTGCCGGATTGCAGGGCAGGAATAATCCCCGACCATTCATGCGTGCTCCATTCGCACTCAACTTTCATTTCAGCGCAGACGGCCTGTCCGATATCATAGTCAAAACCTTTGATTTCGCCGCTGCCGGTTACATAGTTGAACGGCTTGTAGTCACCTTCTGTGCCGATGCGCAGTTTTTCTGCCGCCGGAGCCTGAGCGGTCATTATGCCCAGAGCGATCAGGCTTGCCGCTGATATGAATGCTGATTTCATTAAAGATTCCCCGATGTTGCCCTTCATTCTTCTAATGTCTGATTTTAGAATAAAGGCTTGTTCTTGGCGCTTCCATTCGCCATGTGAAACTAATTTAATATCAATTAAAACATTGATATTAATAATTTAATTGAATTTTTATTGTTTTTTCAATTGCCAGCATGATGGATTTAAAACCTGTATGCAATGTGAAAAAATTGATTTAAAATATCGAAATAATTCATATCTGAGAAATTCCGGACAGGATGAAAGATGCGTGATTTACCCGGACTGAAATCATTGCGGGCTTTTGAGGCCGCTGCGCGCTGCGGCAGTCTCACGGCAGCGGCGGATGAATTATGCGTCGGGCAGGGGGCGGTTAGCCATCAAATCCGCCTGCTGGAGGACTATCTGGGTTTGCGGGTGTTTATCCGCAGACAACACGGCGTGGAGCTGACACAGGAAGGAAGTTTGCTGTTCACATCCTGCCAGCGTGCCTTTGATGATCTGGCCGGAACAATCCGCCATATCAGCCCGCGCACGGCGCAGAAGGTGTTGCGTGTTAAAGTGGGGCCGTTCTTTTCGATGAAAATCATCGCGCCGCGCATTTCTGAATTTCTGGCGCAGCATCCGGGTCTGCAACTGCACCTGTCCCATCTTGATACCAATGTGCCCGCATCCGGCCAGCCGGATATTGTGATTGATTATCGTCTGGGCGGTGTGGCCGGAAAATTCTCAAAACAATTGCTGCGTGAAAGGCTGGTACCGGTTTGCGGGACGTCCATCCGTAATCAATATAAGAGTGCAACGGAACTTTTATGCAGCAACCGTCTGCATTACCGCTCCGTATCGGAATGGCAGAGCTGGATTGCCACATCCGGCCTGATGCTTGGTCATAGTCAGCAGGATCTGATTTTTGACGATCAGCATATTATTCTGGAGGCAGTAAAAGAGGGGCAGGGTGTGGCGCTGATCGATCAGGCGCTGGTTGAGCAGGAGCTTAAAACCGGCCAGATGTTTCTGGTCTCGGAACATTGCTTTGAGCCACAGGAGACTTACCAGTTTGTATGTCAGGAGGACTTGTTTCGGTCAAAGCCGGTGACAAAAGACTTTCTCGACTGGTTGCTCAGAGAGGTTGCGTTACGGCGAAAACAACAGGATGCGCCGGAACTGTCCGGCTGAGGCCGGTAGTACCGCTGCATATGGCAAGGATACAGCGGTGAATGATTTATCGCGACAGCGCCTGACTTGGATAGCGCAATGTCGCATCAAACGGATTGAGCTTGCTGGAAATCAGCGCGGCTTCTTTTTTCAAAAGATCAGCGATGGTGCGCTGGCGCTGTTCTGTCAGGCGCGAGGCCAGTGTGCCGATACTCAGTGCCGCAACGGCTGTGCCGTTCTGATCCAGCACCGGCACGCCCAGTCCCGCCATGCCTTCAATCATTTCAAAATTCATATGAGCCGCGCCGGTCTCGCGCACGGCATCAATCATAATGCGCAGATCAACTTCATCAATCGCTGCGCGGTCGAGAATGCGCGGCATGTTGAAACGGATAATCGCCTCGCGCTCTTCTTCCGGCAGAAAAGCCAGAATGGCGATGCTGCCCTGACCAATACCGAGCGGAACTTTGCCGCCGATATCACCTGTGAAAGAGCGGATCGGAAACGGGCCTTCCACGCGGTCGAGACACACGACATCAAAACCGCTGCGCACAAGCAGAAATACAGTGTCGTTAAAGGTAGCTGACAGACGTAGCAGTGCCGGACGGGCAAAATCCAATATACCATCACGCTGGCGGGTTTGCGCTGCCATGCAGAAAAAATCCAGCGAGAGGCGATAGGATTTTGTGTCGTTGATCTGCTCAACCAATCCTTCGCTGATCAGGCTTTTCAGTAGGCGATGCGTGGATGGCTGGCTGAGTTCCAGCTCGCGTGCCAGATCAATCAGCCGCATTCCGTCCCGTGAATGAGCGGCCAGTCCTTTTAAAATCTGGATGGCTTTTGTGAGGCTCGTATTCACAGGGGATTTCGTATTTTCACTCATTGCGCGACTCTTGAATTGGAATAATTCCGTATTATGGATTAAACTATATAAAATATTTCAGAATAGAAAATAAAATTTGTCTAATTCGCAAAATTTCTGTCAATTATTGGATAAATTCCGCTTTAAGTGAAATCTGCCCGCATGCCCTTGTTATAAGGCAGCCATGAAACAGGCCGATTGAGAGAGCGGTAAACGGCCGGATAACCCGCAGCGCAGAAATGCCGGTACTGCTCAGGGAGGTATGCATGAGCTTTTTGAACCTGAAACAGGTTTCCAAAATTTATGGAAAATTCACAGCGGTGAAAGATTTCGATCTGGCTGTGGAAAAAGGTGAGTTTATCTCTCTGCTGGGCCCTTCCGGCTGCGGCAAGACAACGACATTGCAGATGATAGCCGGTCTGGTGACGCCATCATCCGGCTCTGTCACTCTGGATGGCCGCGATATTACCTATACGGCTCCGGCACAGCGTCAGCTCGGCGTGGTGTTTCAGAGCTATGCACTGTTTCCGCACATGACTGTTGCGCAGAATGTCAGCTTTGGTCTGGAAATGCGCAAAGTGCCGAAAGCGGAACGTGATGAGCGCGTGAAAGAAACGCTGGCTCTCGTGCATCTCTCCGCATTGGCCGATCGCTATCCGCGTGAAATGTCCGGCGGTCAGCGTCAGCGTGTGGCGATTGCCCGTGCGCTGGTGATCAATCCGCCGGTGCTGCTGCTGGATGAGCCGCTGTCCAATCTTGATGCGCAGCTGCGTGAAGAAATGCAGTTTGAGCTGCGCCGCATTCAGCGTGCTGTGGGCATTACCACCATTATGGTGACCCACGATCAGGCGGAAGCTTTGTCGATCAGTGACCGCATCGTGGTGATGGAGAAGGGTAATATCACGCAGGTTGATATGCCTTATAAGCTCTATGAGCATCCGCGGAATGATTTTATTTCCAACTTTGTCGGCAAATCCAACTTCCTGAGTGCGCAGGTTGAAGCGGATATGCTGGCGATTGAAAATACCGCTATACGCTTCAAACCGGAGCAGGCTGTGAGCGGTGACAGGGTTTCGCTGTTTATCCGTCCGGAAAAACTAAACCTGACCAATGCCGGTGCCGGTCATGTGGATGGTACTGTTGCCACCCGCTATTTTATGGGCAGCCAGTGGTTTGTCACGGTTACTACGCCTGCCGGACAATTGTCTGTGTCGCTGCCAAATGTTGGCACACCGCCACCGGCAGAAGGCGAAACAGTTGGTTTGGTCTGGCAGCATGAAGATTGCCGGATGCTTGCAGGCGGAGCGGCCTGACCATGAGCGCAACCTCCGCCGCCCCATCTCAGGCAAAACGCCGCTTTGCTCCGCTGTTTCTGGCAGGGCCCGCGACTTTGCTTTTCATCGGTCTTGTGTTGTTGCCGCTGGCGCTGACAGTCATTCTGTCGTTCAACAGCTATAATTACGATACTGGTATCGAAAACACCTTCACCCTGCACAACTATACGCAAGTGTTGCAGGATGATTATTACCTGTCGATTTTCTGGCGTACCTTGCGTCTTGCGCTGATCACAACCGTGATTGCCGTGGTGATCGGCGTGCCGGAAGCCTATATCCTCTCGAATATGCGCTCTCCTTGGCGCTCGATTTTCCTGCTGGTGATTATCGGCCCGCTGCTGGTTTCCGTTGTTGTGCGTACCTTCGGCTGGAGCATGATTTTAGGCCGTAATGGTTTCATCAATGGTGCGCTGACAACGGTCGGGCTGGAGCCGGTGCAGCTGCTCTATACCGAAACCGCGATTGTTATCGGTCTGGTGCATATCATGCTGCCATTCATGGTTATTCCGGTCTGGACAGTGTTGCAGAAACTCGACCCGACGGTGGAAGCCGCAGCACTGACCCTTGGTGCATCGCGCTTCACTGCTCTGCGCCGTATCGTGTTTCCGCAGGCCATGCTCGGTATTCTCTCCGGAAGCCTGATCGTCTTTGCTTTGTCGGCAAGCTCTTTTGCTATTCCCGGCCTGCTCGGTGGCCGTCGTTTGAAAATGGCTGCAACTGTTGTCTATGACGAGTTCATGATTGAGCTGAACTGGCCGCTTGGCGCTGCCATTGCCATCATTGTTCTCGTCGCAAACCTTATCATCATGATTGCCTATAATCGTATGATTGAAGGTCAGGCCAAACGGAAGCTGGGGTAATATCATGCAGAAAAATGGTCCTGTTGCTCTGATTTTTCACAGCCTTGTCGTCATCTTCATGCTGGCGCCGATGGTGGTAGTGTGTCTCGTTGCTTTCACACCGGAAAACACACTGACAATGCCGTGGAACGGCCTGTCGCTGCGCTGGTTTGAAGCCGTGTTCAAGCATAATGATTTCATGACGTCCTTCGGGAACAGTCTGAAACTGGCCTTCCTTGCGGCGACGATTTCCACTTTGCTGGCGGTGCCGTCAGCATTGGCAATCACCCGTTATGATTTTGCGGGGCGGGATGCGCTGAATGCGCTGTTCCTGTCGCCGCTGATTATTCCGCATCTGGTGCTCGGCGTTGCGTTCCTGCGTCTGTTCTCGCTGATGGGTATGAGCGGTTCGTTCTTCTGGCTGGTGGCAACGCACGCGATTATCATCACGCCTTATGCGCTGCGTCTGGTGCTGGCCTCATTAAGCAGCATGGATCGCAATGCAGAAAATGCTGCCCGCACACTTGGTGCCGGTGAATGGACTGTGTTCAAACGCATTACATTGCCATTGTTGTTGCCGGGTGTGAGCGGCGGCTGGTTGCTGGCATTCATCAATAGTTTTGACGAGCTGACGATGTCGATCTTCGTGACCTCGCCGTCAACAGTCACTCTGCCGGTGCGCATGTATATGTATGCCAGCGAGTCGATTGATCCGATGATGGCTGCGGTCTCCGCCCTGATGATCCTTGTGGCAACAGTTGCGATGGTCATTCTGGATCGTCTGTTTGGTCTGGATCGTATTCTGGTCGGAAAAGGCTGATCCGCAGTGAGTGCTCAAACGCAAACTTCACATAGCGGCGGGCAGTTTCACCGCCGCTACCGTCAGGATGAAAAGCCAATCGGCTTTTCACTGAACGGTGTTGCACAGGTCGGACGCCTCGGCGACACGGTGCTGACTGCCATTATGGCGGTTAGCTCTCATGTGCGCCAAACAGAGTTCACCGGTGAGAACCGTGCCGGTTTCTGCCTGATCGGTGCCTGTCAGGATTGCTATGTCATGACGGAAGAGGGACAGCGCCTTCGTGCCTGCACCACGCCGTTGCAGGAAGGTATGCGTTTTGTAACAGCCATGCCTATGGGCGCCGGAGTGTGATGATGGCCAAAGCCGATTTACAGCCGGTGATTATCGGAGCGGGGCCTGCGGGTATCCGTGCGGCGGAAGTGCTGGTGAAGGCCGGTTTGCGTCCTGTTGTTTTGGATGAGGGATTGCGTGCAGGCGGGCAGATTTATCGCCAGCCGCTGATTGATGACGGCCGTTCTTATGCCAAACGCTATGGTTCTGAAGCATCAAAAGCCAAAGCGCTGCATGAGACCTTTGAAGCGCTGAGGCCGGCGATTGATTATCATCCGGAAACGCTGGTGTGGAATATTTCGCCAAGCGGTGACACACGTTTTCTCGATGTTATATCCAATGGCAGCTATCGCCGGATTGAATGTTCCGAACTGATTGTGGCGAGTGGCGCGACGGATCGTGTTCTGCCCTTTGCCGGCTGGACAACACCCGGTGTCTATACGCTCGGTGCCTCGCAAACGGCACTGAAAGCGCAAGGCGTGACCATCGGAAACAAGCTGATTTTCATGGGCTCGGGGCCGCTGCTTTATCTGGTGGCATGGCAATATATGAAAGCCGGTGCCAAAGTTGTGGCGGTGCTGGATACAGCACCTTTCAAAGCCAAATTGCATCTGGCACAACTGGCGCTCCATGCGCCACGCATTGTGGCATTGGGCATGTTCTATGCCATGCAATTGCGTCTTAGCGGTGTGAAAACTATCTACAATGTGCGTCCTGATAGCATTGTCGGCAAAATCCATGTTGAGGGCATCCGCTATCATATTCAGGGCAAGTCTGAGGTCAAAACATTGGCTTGTGATGCACTGGCCTATGGTTTTGCGCTGCGTCCTGAAACACAGCTGGCTGATCTCGCCGGTTGTGCCTTTGAATTTAACAGCCGTGACAGAGCATGGCTGCCGGTGCGTGATGCTCAGGGGCAGAGCAGCGAGCAGGGGATTTACCTTGCCGGTGACGGCAGTGGTATTGCCGGTGCCGATGCAGCGGAAATCTCCGGTGAAATAGCCGCTCTGGCTTTGGTGCAGAAGCGCGGGCTTCCCGTTGATACAGCGCGCATCAATGCTCTGCAAAAAGCGCATCAAAAGATCATCACCGAGCGCGACCTGCTGGAAAAGGCTTTTCCGTTTCCAAATGATTGGTTTGAGACTGTCAGCCCTGAGGTCACTTTGTGCCGCTGTGAGGAAATCACTGTGGGCGAGGCGCTCAATACAATCAGCGGCGGCAGTATCCGCGAGATCAACCGTCTGAAAGCCCTGAGCCGTGTTGGCATGGGGCGTTGTCAGGGGCGGATGTGCACTGCTGCGGCCACGGAACTGCTGTCATCGCAATTGCATATTGATGCATCTGAAATCGGGCGGCTGCGCGCGCAGGCGCCGGTGAAGCCGGTGCCACTTGGTTTCGGTGCGATGCAACAGGCAGCTGAAGACGAGGTGGTATCATGACCAGACGTCTGGAAGCGGATGTAGCCATTATCGGTGGCGGTCTGGTCGGCAGTTCTGCGGCACTGGCGATGCGCAAGGCCGGTTTGTCGGTGATCCTGCTGGATAAGGGCTTCTGCGGCGCGCAGGCCAGCGGTGTCAATTATGGCGGTGTGCGTCGTCAGGGGCGCGGTGTTGAGCAATTGCCGCTGGCGGAATTGTCTCATGCAATATGGGCTCGTTTGCCGGAATTGATCGGCATTGATGGTGAATATCAGCGTTGCGGTCATTTGAAACTGGCACGCACGGAAGAAGATTTCGCCAAGCTCGAAGCCTATGCTGCCAGTGTGCGTCCGCATGGTCTGGAACTGGAGCTCATCAGCGGCAAGTCTGTGAAAACACGTTTCCCGTGGTTGACCGGCGATGTGGCGGGGGCATCGCTCTGCCATGATGACGGCCATGCCAATCCGCGTCTGGTTTCTCCGGCCTTTGCCCGTGCAGCCCGCGCTGCCGGTGCCACCGTGCTGGAACATATGCCGGTGCATCAGGCCGTCAGTACCGGCAGTGGTTTTGTGCTGCAGGCCGGTGAAGATACGGAAATCCGGTGCCGTCAGCTGGTCAATACGGCCGGTGCATGGTCGGATAAGTTTGCCAGCCAGTTTGGTGAGAGCGTTCCGCTCAAGAAAATCTATCCGTCGATGGTGGTGACAGAACCGCTGCCTTATCGCCTGCCAATGAGCATGGGCGAAGAGGGCGGCAGCTTCTATGGCCGTCAGGTGACGCGCGGTAATTATGTGATGGGCGGCGGGCGCGGAATTGTGCTGGACAATCCGGACTATTCGCGACCTTCGGTGACTGCCGCCTCATCGGTTATGCAGCGGGCAATTGCGCTGTTCCCGCATCTGGAACATGCCCATGTTATCCGCTTCTGGTCCGGCACTGAGGCTGAAATGCCGGATGGCAATCCGGTTATCAGCGCGAGTTCCAAGGTGAACGGGCTTTTTCATGCTTTTGGTTTTTGCGGAGCGGGCTTTCAGACCGCACCAGCTGTGGGGGCGGTGCTGTGTGATCTGGTAACACAAGGCCAAAGCAACATACCGATCGGGGCTTTCAGCATTGATCGTTTTCATAACCTTTCTGCCTGAGAACGGGCGGACAAGGCAATCTTTAATCTTCATAATGGGAGTAGCACGAAATGAATTCTAAACTGACAATGGTTTCCGTTCTGGCATTGGGTGCCGCTGCTGTTGCAACAGCTGCACAGGCAGAAACCAAGACACTCTATATCGGCATGAATGGCGGCAATTTTGAACGCGCTTATACCGAGCATGTTCTGCCGCCGTTTGAAAAAGCCAACAATGTTAAAGTTGTTGTGGTTCCGGGCACTTCGGCTGATATTCTGGCCAAAGCAACTGCCGCCAAAGACAATCCGCAGATGCATGTCATGCTGCTGGACGACGGTGTGATGGTACGCGCTATCGGCAGCAATCTTTGCCAGCCGATCTCTGATGATCCGGTGCTGAAAGAAATCCAGCCGGCAGCGCGTCTGAAAGACGATATGGCCATCGGCGTTGATATGGGCATGACCGGTCTTGCCTATAACAAAAAGCTGTTTGATGAAAAAGGCTGGGCAGCGCCAACCTCATGGATGGATATGGCTGATCCTAAATTTGCCAATGCGGTTGTGTTCCAGTCCGCTTCAGCTTCCAGCTTTGGCCTGCACGCATTCCTGATGTTTAACCGCATTCAGGGCGGCGATGAAAACAATGTTGAGCCGGGTTTTGAGAAATTCTCCGATACCATCGGCAAGAATGTGATCGAGTTCATTCCAAGCTCGGCCAAAATCTCTGAAATGGTGCAGACCGGCGAAGCGGCTATTTTCCCGCTGACACCAACCGGCGTGAACAATCTGAAGGACAAGGGTATTCCGGTGGAATATGCGCAGCCTAAAGAAGGTTCGGTGGTTCTGGCCGTTACCCAATGTGTGATTGCCAATAATAGCGAGCCGGAACTGAGCCAGAAACTGGCACATTATCTGCTGTCCGCCGATGCGCAGAGCCTTGCTCTGGATAATGGCAATATCATTCCTTCGAACATCAATGCCAAGGCCGGCAATGAAGATGCAGCTGCCAAGCTCACAGCATTCCGTGGTTACATGGAAACTGCAAATGTTCTGGACTGGGATGCCGTCAACAAAAACCGTCAGGCATGGAACAGCCGCTGGAACCGCACAATCGAGCGTTAATCAGCCGTTTTTTGCTTGAAACTATATGGCCCGCGATCTCTGATCGCGGGCTTTTATTTTACCTTCTTGATATTTACACCTATTTGTCAGACATTCAGCAGCAATATTCAGAACAATCATGTCGACATTCTCTTGAAAATAATTAAACAGGCAGGATTATGCATGCCTGATACGAATTGAGAGATAAGTGAAATAACGGGAGTTTCCATGTCCAAGGCAGAAAGTGCCCAGGCTACGCCGGCAAGTCAGATATTTGACAGGATATGGCTCTCGATTGCCGAGCGGCGGCTGAAGCCCGGCACGCGGCTGAAAGAAGAAGAGCTGGCGGAAATTTTTGATGTCAGCCGTGCGCGTATCCGTCAGGCTTTGGCTACGCTTGAGCGTGAGGGACTGGTAACAATTCAGGCCAATCGCGGTGCATTTGTATCAGAGCCATCGGTAGAAGAAGCGCGGGATGTGTTCTATGCCCGCCGCGCTATTGAACATCGCGTGGTTGAGCGTCTGTGTGAGAATATCAATAAAGAGCATGTTCAGCGGTTGAATGCCCATGTGGAAGAAGAGCGCAATGCTGACCGGCAGGGCAATCGCACGGATATTATTCGTTTGTCCGGTGGTTTTCATCTGTTGCTGGCAGAACTGGCGGGTTCCTCTTTCCTCTATGGTATTGTCAAAGATCTGATCTCGCGCACATCGCTGATTACAGCTGTTTACCGTTCACGCCATTTGCATAATTGCGGGCCGGATGAGCATCAGGCAATTGTCGAACATATTGCGCGCGGGGATACGGAAACGGCAATCAAAGCCGTGATTGAACATCTCGACCGTGTCGAATGTGAATTAGAACTGGAAGATGACAAAGATCAGTCCTCCAGCCTGCGCGCCGCATTGCTCTGATTTTCATTCATAATTACGCGATTTTTAGCTCCGGTAAGCCGCAGGCCTGCCGGAGTTTTTATATTGTTTAAAATATTTGATGACAAATATGTTGACAATTATGTCTGCATAAAACATCGTCTCAATCCTGTTCGGCACTCTCCCGTCTGAGGAAAAGGAGGGTGCTGTTATCTGTCGGCGAGAGGGACGACTATGACTTCACTACTGAAAAAACTATTATTCTGTACGGTTGCAACCTGTATCAGCACAGCGTCTTTTGCTGAGACACTGCGCTGGGGCGGTGCACGCGATATTTTCTCGCTGGATCCGTATTCCTATGGCAGCACGTCCAATCTGGCGTTTCTGAACCATATTTACGAAGGTCTGGTGCGCTATACGCCGGAGTTTGTTGTCGAGCCTGCGCTGGCAACCAGCTGGGAGCTGATCGACAATAAGGTCTGGCGCTTCAAGCTGCGCGAAGGTGTGAAATTTCAGGACGGTTCCGATTTCACCTCCGCGGATGTTCTCGCTTCCATGAAGCGCGTCAGCCATCCGTCTTCACCGCTGCGCGGCAATATTCCGCTGTTTGTCGGTGCCACGGCTGTTGATGATTACACCGTTGATATCGAGGTCTCGTCGCCAAGCCCGCTTTTCCTGAACGATATGACCAATATTTTCATGTTCGACGGCGACTGGCTGGTGAAAAATAATTCTGAAATGCCGACCGATGTTGGTGGTCAGGTTGAGGGTTACACAACCTTCCACACCAATGGTACAGGCCCGTTCCAGCTCGAAAGCCGTGTGCCGGACAGCAAGACCATTCTGGTCAAACATAATGGTTGGTGGGATACACCAAAACACAATCTCGACCGTATTGAATTTACCCCGATTGCCTCGCCTGCAACCCGTGTTGCAGCCCTGCTTTCCGGTGAGATTGATCTGGTAGACGGTGTGCCGCTGCAGGATGTGAAGCGTCTGGAAAGTACACCGGATATCCGTGTGGAGCAGCGTCCTGATCTGCGCACCATCAATCTGGTGTTCAACCGCAAGGAAAAGCTGAACGACGGCCGCGATAATTTCTTTAATGATATTCGTGTGCGTCAGGCAATTGACCACGCGATTGACCGTGATTTGCTGGCAAAACGCGTCATGCGCGGCATGACCCATACGGCCGGTACTGTCGTTGCACCGGAAATTCCGGGCTATACGAAAGAGCTGGATATTCCGACAAAATATGATCCGGAACTGTCCAAAAAACTGCTGGAAGAAGCCGGTGCTGTCGGCACAGAATTCACCTATCTCTGCATGAATGATGAGAGCGTGAATGAAGAAGATGTCTGCTCGGTAATCGTCACCATGTTGAGCCGTGTTGGCCTGAAGCCGAAGCTGGATATCGGCCCGCGTGCAGTACAGGCACCAAAACGCTCCAGCGGTAAATCCGATATGTTCATGATCGGCTGGGCGAATGAGCCGACACTGGATGCCTATTCCATTCTGGTGCAGGTTCTGTCATCGCGCAAAGGCGCTGCCGGTGTGGCAAACTATGGTGGCTGGTCTTACCCTGAACTCGATGCGCTGACGGAAAAAGCAGCACTGGAAATGGATCGTGACAAGCGTCTGGCTTTGGAATCCGAGGCACTCGGCATTGTTAAATCCGAAGTGATTATGATTCCACTGCATCAGCAGCCGATGGCATGGGGCATGACCAAGAAGGTGGAAGATGTCACCATTCGTGCCGACAATAAGCCGCGCCACTGGCTGACGCGTATTGCTAAATAAGCATAATATTTGCTGAATTTCGATATTTACAGCGCCTGCAAGGTCAATTTGCAGGCGCTGTTTCTGTTTTTGGATCGGGTTTTCCCCGATATTATCTGTTTGCTCTAATATTTTGTAAAAAAATATGTCTACAATTTAGTTGACAATGAAATCTGAATTCCACACACTCTCCCCGTCCGGACAAAACACCATCAAGAGTGAAGAGCCGGTTGTCTTTTTTGGGGAACAAATTCATGAAATTCAGAAAATCGATCCTCGCGGGTCTGATGGCTTTCGCATTAGGTCATACCGCGCATATTGCTTCTGCTGAGACTTTGCGCTGGGGCGCAGCGCATGATGTCTATTCGATGGACCCTTATTCCTACGGCGACAGCTATACGATTGCCTTTCTCAGCCACATTTATGAAGGTCTCGTGCGCTATAATGCCGATCTGAAGATCGAGCCTTCCCTTGCAACCAGCTGGGAAGTTGTCGGCGAAAACACATGGCGCTTTAATCTGCGCAAGGATGTGAAGTTCCATGACGGTGCGGATTTCACCGCCAAAGACGTTCTGGCCTCGCTCACCCGTGTAAGCCACCCGACATCGCCGCTGCGTGGCAATCTGCCGGCCTATAAATCCGCTAAAATTGTTGACGATTATACAATCGATATCGAGCTGACCGGCCCTTATCCGCTGCTGCTCAACGACCTGACCAATATTCATATGTTTGATGAAGACTGGCTGGTGAAGAACGATTCCCTGCTGCCGACCGATGTGGGCGGGCAGAAGGAAGGTTATGCGACTTATAACACCAATGGTACCGGCCCGTTCAAGCTGGAAAGCCGCGTGCCGGACAGCAAAACCATCCTGCTGAAAAATGAAGGCTGGTGGGATAAGCCGCAGCACAATATCGACAAGATCGAATTTACCCCGATTACCTCTGCTGCAACCCGAGTAGCGGCACTGCTCGGCGGCGATGTGGATTTCTCTGAATCCGCACCGACACAGGATCTGGCTCGTTTGGCTTCGGCTCCGGGTCTTCGCCTGCTGGAGCGCACCGATCTGCGTACCGTTTTTGTCGGCTTCCAGCGTCGTGAGAAGCTGCACAACGGTGATGAAAACCAGTTCAACAAGCTGGGCGTGCGTCAGGCTTTTGCCCATGCGCTGGATATGGATCTGATTAAAAAGCGCATTATGCGTGATAAATCCCGCAATGCCGGTACGATTATTGCACCGGAAATTCCGGGCTATGTGCCGGAGCTGGATACGCTCTACGGCTATGATGTGGACAAGGCGAAATCGTTGCTGAAGGAAAACGGCGCGGAAGGCTTTCCGTTCACACTGGTCTGCACCTATGAAAACTACCTGAATGAAGAAGAACTGTGCAACGGCATGGTTTCCATGCTGACCCGTGCCGGTTTCAAACCGTCGCTGGATATCGGGCCGACAGCCGTACAGGCACCAAAGCGTACAGCCGGTCAGGCTGATGCCTATATTCTCGGCTGGGCGAATGAGCCGATGCTCGACAGCTATTCCATTCTGATGCAGGTCATCCAGACCAAATCCGGCGTTGCCGGTGTATTCAACTGGGGTGGCTGGTCCTATCCGGAACTGGACAAGCTGGTGACAACAGCCTCCACGGAAATGGATCGTGAGAAGCGTCTGGCCTTGCAGACACGGGCACTGGAAATCGTCAAAAAAGAAATCATCCAGTTACCGCTGCACCAGCAGCCGATTGCATGGGTTCTCACCGACAAAGTGGAAAGCGTTGTCCAGCAGGCTGATAACAAGCCGCGTCACTGGCTGACTGTTCTGAAGAAATAACGAATTTAGCTATGCCGCGGTCATGCAGATTGCGGCATAGCATGATTATCCTTGGGAGAGGGAACTGAATGCTTGTATTTATAATCAAGCGACTGGCAAATGCGGCAATGGTTATGCTTGCCGTGGCATTGCTGGCTTTCATGATTTTCCGTTTTGCGGGCGATCCTGTTGAACTGATGGCCAATGAACAGATGAGCCAGATCGACCGTGACAATCTGCGCGAGCGTCTGGGGCTGAATGACGGTTTTATCACGCAATATGCGCGTTTCGTCAGCGATGCTGTTCAGGGCAATTTCGGTATTTCCTATCGTAACGGTCAGGAAGTGCTGGGGCTGATCGCCGAGAGCTTTCCCGCAACGATGGAGCTGGTGATTGTCGCCACCCTGCTGTCGCTGATTATCGGTATTCCGATGGGGGTGATTACGGCCATCCATCGTGGCAAATGGTATACGGAACTGTTCCAGTTCGCCTCGATTATCGGCGTGTCTTTGCCGAGTTTTGTGGTCGGTATTCTGCTTATTCTCGTCTTCTCGGTAAGTCTTGGTTTGCTGCCTGCCTTTGGTCGCGGCGATGTGGTGCAGCTCGGCTGGTGGTCGACAGGCTTCCTCACCCATTCCGGACGCATGGCGCTGATCCTGCCATCCATTGCATTGTCGCTCTATCAGATTACGCTGATTATGCGTCTGGTACGTGCCGAAATGCTGGAAACCCTGCGCTCCGATTTTGTTAAATTCGCCCGCGCCCGTGGTATTCCCCGCTATCGCATCTATTTCCGCCATGCGCTGCGCAACTGCCTGATGCCGGTTGTGACCATGACTGCGATGAATGTCGGATCGCTGATCGCTTTTGCGCTGATTACCGAGACCGTCTTCCAGTGGCCGGGTATGGGAATGCTGTTCATTCAGGCTGTGACATTTATCGATATTCCGGTAATGGCCGCCTATCTTTGCATTGTTTCTTTCATCTTTGTTGCGCTGAATACGCTTGTTGATATCACCTATGCTGTGATTGATCCGCGCCTGCGCGCCGCTACACGTTAAGGGGCAGACATGACAGACAAAATAAACGCCCCGATTGTGAAACCGCAAAGCCGCTGGCAGCGTATGCGTGACAGTGATCTCTGGTGGTCATTCACCCGCAATAAACCGGCAATGATTGCAGCCTTTCTGCTGTTTTTCATGATCGTGACAGCCTTTGCAGCGCCATTGATTGCACCGCAAAATCCGTTTGATCCGGCACAGCTTGATCTGTGGAATTCCGAACTGCCGCCGATCTGGAATGCTGACGGTCAGTGGCCTTATCTTCTGGGCACTGACACGCAGGGACGCGATATTCTCTCCGCCATTCTTTATGGCTCGCGTATCTCCATCCTGATCGGTGTGGCTTCCGTTGTGCTGTCGCTGATTGTGGGCTTAAGCTTTGGCCTGATCGCCGGTTATATGCAGGGCATTATCGACAATCTGCTGATGCGTATTGGTGATGTGCTTTTGTCGATCCCGACCATTCTGATCGCTATTCTGGTCAGCGCCGTGGTGCGCCAGATGCTGCCTGCCGATCTGCGTGACTATGCGGCTGCCGGTGTTCTGGTACTGGCGATCACACTGTCCGGCTGGGTGCAATATGCCCGTACCGTGCGTGCGCAGACCATTGTTGAGCGCTCCAAGGAATATGTTCAGGCTGCGCGTCTGCTCAAGGTGCCTGCACGCCGCATCATGATGTACCACATTCTGCCGAACACGCTGACGCCGATCCTTGTGGCAGCGACGCTGAATTTCGGTATGGCAATTCTCACCGAAGCCACGCTCTCCTTCCTTGGTATCGGCATGCCGCCGAGCCAGCCGAGCCTTGGCACACTGATCCGTCTGGGCAACCAGTTCCTGTTCTCCGGCCTGTGGTGGATCACCGTTTTCCCTGTTCTGCAGCTCTGTCTGCTCGTTGTTTCTGTCAACGTGCTCGGCGACTGGCTGCGCGATGCCCTTAATCCGAAACTGAGGTAAAATTTATGTCTGATCTTTTGTTGCGCAATGTGCGCCCGCAGGCAGGTGCTGTCACCGATATTCTGATCCGTAATGGTCGTATCGCTGAGTACGGAACCAATCTCAGTGCGGAAGGTGTGGCTGTTGAAGACGGTCAGGGACATATTGTTATCCCTGGTCTGATTGATGCTCATACCCATCTGGATAAAACCAATTGGGGTCTCGACTGGCATGTAAACGGCAAGCAGGCAAGTTTGCGTGAGCGTATTGATTTTGAACGTGAAAAACGTCTCGAAATCGGTCTCGATCCGCATATTCAGTCGATGCGCCATGCGATTGGCCTGATTGCTCACGGTTCTAGCCATATCCGCAGCCATGTGGATATTGATACGACCCATGGCCTGAAAATTCTCGAAGGCGTGTTCGAAACCCGCGAAAAACTCAAAGACCTGATCGACATCGAAATCGTGGCTTTCCCGCAATCCGGTCTGATGGTGATGCCGGGTACACTGGAATTGCTGGATGAAGCGCTGAAACAAGGCTGTGAAGTGCTGGGTGGTATAGACCCTTGCGGCATCGACCGTGATCCGAAAGGCCAGCTGGATGCACTGTTTGCGCTTGCCGTAAAACATGGCAAGCCGATCGATATTCACCTGCACGAACTGGGTGAACTCGGTGCTTTCACCATGGAACTGATCTTTGAGCGCATACGCGCCACTGGCATGCAGGGTAAAGTCGCGATCAGCCATGCTTTCACACTCGGTGCGAATGATTATCTGCGCGTGTCGAGCCTGCTTGAGCAGCTGGCAGAGCTGGATGTCGCCATCCTCACCACCGGCGCGCCTTCTGTTCCGGTTCCGTCTGTGTTGCGCCTCAAAGAAGCAGGCATTCGCATGGGGGCCGGTTGCGATGGTATCCGCGATACATGGGGTCCGTGGGGCCAGCCGGATATGATCGACCGTGCCAAAGTGATTGGCATGAAAAACGGCCTGCGTCGTGACGTGGATCTGGAACATGTGCTGCATATCTGCTCGCAGGGCGGCGCTGATGTGATGCAACTGGAAGGTTACGGTCTGGATGTTGGCTGCAAAGCTGACATGACATTGCTCACCGGCCAGACACTGGCACATGCCGTTGTTGATGTGGCACCACGCCCGCTGGTGATTAAAGGCGGCCGTGTCACTGCGCGTAATGGTAAAGCAGTGGTGGAAATGCCATGACTGACAAGACACAATTCACTGCACTTGAAAACCTGAAACTGGGTGCGCGTCCTGAAGGGCGCACACTGCTCACAGCACAATGGGTGCTCGGGCATATTGATGGCCAGCATCGCCTGTATAAAAACGGTGAAGTGGTGATCGAAGACGGCACGGTGCTGTTTGTCGGTCACGATTTTGCCGGTGAGGTTGCCCGGCGTGTGGATCTTGGCAACGCACTCATCAGTCCGGGGCTGATTGACCTCGATGCGCTGTCTGATCTCGATACAACTATTCTCGGTATTGACCACCATCCAGGTTGGGCGAAAGGCCGTGTCTGGCCGAAGTCCTATATCGATAACGGCCCTTATGAAATGTACAGTCAGGAAGAGCTGGCATTCCAGAAGCGCTTTGCATTCGGTCAATTGCTGCAAAACGGTATCACCACAGCAGCACCGATTGCCTCGCTGTTTTACCGCGAATGGGGAGAAAATGTTGCGGAATTTGATGCGGCGGCGGATGCGGCCGGTGATCTCGGTCTGCGGGTTTACTTAAGCCCTGCTTACCGTTCCGGCGGCATGATGCTGGCGGAACCGGGCAAGATTGTACCGGTCTTTAACGAAGAGCGCGGTTTTGCCGGTCTCAAAGATGCAGCTGATTACATCTCCCGTCAGAATGGCCGTCATGGCGATCTGGTGCGCGGTATGCTGGCACCGGATCGTGTGGAAACCTGCACCGCAGACCTGCTGAAACGCACGCAGGATGTGGCGCGTGAGCTGGATTGCAAAATCCGTCTGCATATGGCGCAGGGTCAGATGGAAGTGGAAACCGTGCGCAGTCTTCACGGCACCACTGCACCGGTCTGGCTCAACAGTCTTGGCGTGCTCAATGACCGGATTATTGCTCCTCATGCCACCAATGCAACTGATGAAGATTTGACACTATACGCGCAGAATAATGTGTCGATCATTCATTGTCCGCTGGTTTCAGCCCGTGGCGGCAGCACGCTGAAGTCGTTCTCCAGTGTGAAAAAGCGCGGCATCAATATTGCTATGGGCACCGACACCACACCGCCCGATATGCTGATGAACCTGCTGATCGGGCTGATTACCTGCCGTATCAATGATGGCACACCGGAGAGCATCCGCTGTGCTGATCTGTTTGATGCAGCCACACTGGGCGGTGCCAAAGCCTTGGATCGTGATGATCTTGGTCGCCTGCAGGCAGGTGCCAAGGCTGATATCGCTGTGTTTGGCCTTGATGATACATTCATGGCACCAAGCATTGATCCGATCACCACGCTGGTTACCGGCGGTTCCGGCAAAGTTACCAAAGCGGTGTTTGTCGATGGCCGGCTGTCGATGCGTCACGGTGAGGTTGCAGGCATTAATATGCAGGCAGCACGTGCGCAGGCGCAGGCGCAATATGACGGCCTGATCGCCAAATATCCTGAGCGTTCCTACAATAATCCGCCGGTATCAGAGATTTTCCCGCCGAGCTATCCGCTGGCAGGCAAACATGGAGAGGAAGCATAATATGGCAGATACCTCGTCCAATAAACCGACCCTTGAGGTCAAAAATCTGCGGGTGGATTTTCCGGGCAGACGCGGCACACTGACTGCCTTGTCCGATGTCAGTCTGTCGATCATGCAGGGAGAAATTCTCGGCGTGGTCGGTGAGTCCGGCGCCGGTAAATCCATGACCGGTCTGGCCGTGCAGGGCTTGCTTGAATCACCGGGACACATTGCCGGTGGTGAGGTTTTGCTCAATGGCCGCCGGATTGATAATCTCAGTGACAAGGAAATGCAGAAAATCCGCGGCCGTGAAATCGGTGCGATTTTTCAGGATCCGTTGACCTCGCTCAACCCGCTTTTCACCATCGGATCGCAGCTGGTGGAAACCATTACCCAGCATTTAGCCTTAAATCGCACACAGGCGCTGGAACGGGCGATTTCGCTGTTGAAAGAAGTGGGTATTCCGGCACCGGAAGACCGCATCAATCATTATCCGCACCAGTTTTCCGGCGGTATGCGTCAGCGCGTAGTAATTGCACTCGCGCTTGCCGCAGAGCCAAAGCTGATTATTGCCGATGAGCCGACAACCGCGCTCGACGTGTCTATTCAGGCGCAGATCACTTCGCTGTTGCGCCGTCTCTGTAAGGAACATGGCACAGCGGTAATGCTGGTGACCCATGATATGGGCGTGATTGCGGAAACTGCTGACCGTGTGGCGGTGATGTATGCCGGACGTTTGGTGGAAAACGGCCCCGTTGAAACCGTGCTGAAAAACCCGAGCCATATGTATACGCGTGGTTTAATGAGCTCCATTCCGGCGCTCGGTAAACGTGTAGAACGGCTCAACCAGATTGACGGCTCCATGCCGCGTCTCGATGCTATTCCGAGCGGTTGTGCCTTCAATCCACGCTGCGTGAAAGCCTTTGACCGTTGCCATCAAGAACGGCCTGATCTGATGCCGGTTGCCGGCGGATCAGGCGTCAGTGCCTGCTGGCTCAATGCGGGAGCTGCCTGATGAATGATATTGCTATGAAACAGTCACCTGCCGCGCTTGAAGTCAAAGATTTAAGCATTTGCTTCGATGTTTCCGCGCCATGGCTCAACCGTGTGATCGAGCGCAAGCCGCGCCAGATGCTGCATGCGGTCAATGATATCAGTTTCAGCGTGCCGCAGGGCGGGTGTTTGAGCCTTGTTGGTGAATCCGGTTGCGGTAAATCCACTGTGGCGCGTCTGGTGACGGGTCTTTACCGCCCGAGCAATGGTGAAATCCGTTTTGCACCGTCCAAAAACGGTGCGCCGCTGTCGGCACATATGATCTTTCAGGATCCTTATGCCAGCCTCAATCCGCGCTGGCGGGTGCACAGCATCATTGCTGAACCGCTGCGTGAACTGAAACTGCGTAAGACTGAAGCCGAGATCAATGATCGTGTGGAAGAATTGCTGAAAATCGTTGGTCTTGCACCATCGGACGGCAAGAAATTCCCGCATGAATTTTCCGGCGGTCAGCGTCAGCGTATTTCCATTGCCCGTGCACTTGCCGGTGAACCGGAGTTTCTGGTCTGCGATGAGCCGACTTCGGCTTTGGACGTTTCCGTGCAGGCGCAAATTCTCAATCTGATGCGCAAGCTTCAGGATGAGCTTGGCCTGACCTTCCTGTTCATCAGCCATGATATGAGCGTTGTCCGTCATATGTCGGATCGTATCGCGGTGATGTATCTGGGGCGGATTGTTGAGGAAGCGGATACGGAAACCCTGTTTTCTGATCCGAAACATCCTTACACACGGCTGCTTCTGGAAACGATCCCGAATATTGCCGAACCGCATCGTGACCGTGTGATCGGTGGTGGCGAAGTGCCAAGCCCGTTGAAACCACCTTCGGGTTGTACTTTCCATCCGCGTTGTGCCTTCGCCGACAGCCGCTGCTCGGCAACAAAACCGGAAATGAAAGCCTATGATGACGGCAGCCGCGTTGCCTGCCACCGCATCGGTGAAATCTGATTTTTATTTTTTAACGAACCCTCCGTGCCGGATGTCTTCGGATATCCGGCACCATCCGGCAAAAGGCGGCAGAGGTCACTCTGTCGTCTTTTGTTTTTTACACATTAAAAAGCCTCCGGATATTGCTGGCCGGAGGCTTTTTAATAGCGGTGATGGTGTGGTTATTTCACGCGCGGATAATTATAGGCACCGGCTTTAGAGGTGCGGTATCCGGCGCTGACATAGGCTTCAGCGAGTTTGACAGCCGCGGTTACACCGTCAATCACCGGCAGACCGCAGCGCTGCTCCAGCCGTTCGCACAATTCAGACATACCGGCACAGCCGAGCACAATCGCTTCGGCATGGTCTTCGCGTTTGGCGCGTTCAATTTCCTGCACCAGCATTTCTTCCGTGTGGCAGGCATCGTCTTCCAGAGCCAGCACCGGCATATCAATGGAGCGCACGCGGCGGCAATGATGGGTCGCGCCATATTCCTGCACCAGATCCTCAATAATCGGCACAGAGCGGGGCAGGGTGGTGACGACGGAAAAGCGTTTGGAAATGGTCATGGCAACCTGCACGGCGGCCTGACAAATACCAAAAACCGGCCCTCCGGCAACTTCACGCGCGGCGTCCAGTCCGGGGTCATCAAAGCAGGCGACGACATAGGCATTAAAGCCTTTCGCTTCACCTTCGCGGATGAGTTGCAGCATGGAGGGAACGGCCATCGCCTCGTCGGCATGGCCTTCAATACTGCGCGGGGTGTCTGCCGGATTGATCGCTTCAATAGTCGTTGTCGGCAAAGCTGCGCGGCGGGCGCTGCGTTCTGCCTGATCGGTCATGGACTGGGTGGAGTTCGGATTGATAAGGAGTATGCGCAAGGGCTTAGCCTTTATTGGTCAGACGATCCTGAAACGCAGCTAATCCTGGCGATTTCAGAACGAACTGGTTATCGGAAGCGATGTAATTATCGGCATGCAGACGGGCGATTGGCTGATAAGTGTCCGGATTGACGTAACGGCCAGCATCATCCAGACAGTCGCGGCGCACATGCATATGCACAACCTCGCCAAGCACGATGACGCGGCGCTCATAATCAATCAGCCGTTCTACCCGACATTCCATGGAGCACGGCGATTGAGGTAGCCAGCGGGAGCAGACCTGCGCACCTTCCTGCGATGACAGTCCGGCCATTGCTACTTCGTCAACATCCGGCTCAAAGCCGAGACCGCAAACCAGCATGGCATCGGAAAGTGCCATATCCACCATATTCACGGTAAATTCCTGTGTTCTGCGGATATTGAGAACCGTATCCTTTTCCCGCCCGTCCTGCCTTGTCTGAATACCGAGAATGACAATCGCAGGATCATGAGAAAAGACGTTGAAAAAGCTCATCGGGGCGGCATTGTCCTGCCCGTTTTCCGCGCGGGTTGTGACCAGAGCAATCGGGCGCGGGCCGACAAAATTTGTCAGCAACCGGTAGCGATCCTGCGGATCCATACGCGTGAAATCAAAATCCATTCATGTTCCCCCGTTTATTGTTGTGGAGTCGGTTCAGCTTAGAAAAATTCGCTAATATTGTCTACAAATATGTTGTCAATAATTTCCGTCTTTGTTTGCAATTAAAGAAAAAGAAATCTGCTATATTCAGCGATATGAAGCTGATATATGAGATTGCAAATTCTGAAAGAGACGGAAGGTCTGACTGATGATTGGTGGTTCTGATTACGCTACAGAGCTGAGCGCAATTCGCCCTTGGACAGATATTGCACCGGCAATATCTGTCGCTGAGCGGCTGGGGCGCATTGAAAAAGCCCGCAGACTGATGGCGGAAAGCGGTGCAGATGCGCTGATCGTTGGCGCAGGCACCAGCCTCAATTATTTCACCGGTATCGGCTGGGGCATGATCGAGCGTCTGGTGGCGATGGTACTGCCGCTGAAAGGCGAACCCTATCTGGTCTGTCCGGCTTTTGAAGCGGGATCGCTGGAAGCTGTGCGGATTATGGATGCACGCATTCGCCTCTGGGAAGAGCATGAAAGCCCGTCTGAGCTGGTGGCACAAATTCTGCAGGACGAGAATTGCAAGGTTCTGGCTATTGATCCGGCGCTGCCATTTGGCATGGCCAGCGGTATCGGTAAAGCTGCATCTTCCGTCACCTTGCAGGATGCAACGGTAATTATTGATGGCTGTCGCAGCGTGAAGTCACCGGCTGAAATCGCGATCATGAAACAGGCGATGAAGATGACACTGGAAGTGCATCGTCGCGCTGCCCGTATTCTGCATGTGGGTATCAAAGCCAGTACTGTGCGCACATTTATCAATGAAGCGCATAAGGCTATCGGCAGCAATGGCAGCACTTTCTGCGCTGTGCAATTTGGTCGCTCAACGGCTTTCCCGCACGGACTACCACAGGATGATGTGTTGGTTGAAAATGACGTGGTGCTGGTCGATACCGGCTGTCTGGTGCAGGGCTATAATTCTGACCTGACGCGTACCTATATTTTTGGTACGCCGACTGCCGAACAACAACGCATCTGGGATATTGAAAAAGAGGCACAATTGGCGGCTTTTGCGGCTGCTAAAATCGGCGCAACCTGCGGCTCTGTGGACGATGCAGCGCGTGTGGTGCTTGAGCGCCACGGTCTCGGACCGGATTACCAGTTGCCGGGTCTGCCGCATCGTACCGGCCACGGTATCGGGATGACTATTCACGAAGCGCCTTATCTGGTGCGTGGTGATCAGACCGTTCTGCAAGCAGGCATGTGCGCTTCCAATGAGCCGATGATTGTTGTGCCGGAAAAGTTCGGCATCCGGCTGGAAGATCATTTCTATATGACTGAGCAGGGCGCGGAATGGTTTACTGAGCCGTCTTTCAGCATGACACAGCCATTCGCCTGACAGGGCAGGATATAAAAAAGCCGCTCAGTTTTGAGCGGCTTTTTTGTTTCCGGAGCGTGAATTATTTGCGCAATTCGGCTTCAATCTCATCCAGAACCTTGTCTTTGCCGATACCGGTCAGAAAGGCCAGACCTTTGATAACCGGCTTGGTCACAGATGCGGAAATCGGTGTGGTGGAGACGATAAAATCCACATTGTCAGCAAGAGAAGGCACTTCCGTAGCTTTGGCCTGCTGAGCGTTGAAAGTGAGGCCGCGTTTTTTCATTTCCTCGGTTACAGTGGCATTCACCGCAGTTGAGGTGGCGATGCCGGTGCCGCAGGCAAAGAGAATGGTTTTCTGTTTAGCCATGAGGTCGCTCCTTATAATATTATTTAACCGAGTAGTTTTTTAAGGTCGTCTGTTGTCTGTGCCAGTTTCAGCCCGTCGAGAATCTCCGGTGACTGAATTGCGCCCATGATAGATTGCAGTGTTTCAATCTGCTTGTCCTTGTCATTAATGGCAAGCAGGAACACGGTGCCGACGCCGACTGTTTCCTCCGGATCTTCCATATTCGCGAAATCAACCGGTGTTTTCAGCGTAGCCATGGCAATTGCTGCTTTCAGCACATGCTCAGGATCAGTGTGTGGCACAGCCACATTGTCCGCGCGCTCCAGCGGCAGGCCGGTCGGCATGGATTGTTCCCGTTTCACAACCGCATCGGCATAGCTGTCTTTGACATAGCCGAGCTGATGCAACCGGCTGGCCAGGAGACGGATAACCTCCTCATTGGTTTTTGCCTCAACGCCGAGCAGAATTGCGTCAGCTGTAAGGGAATTGAAGAGGCTGGTAGCCATCCTGTTTCTCCGTTTACTATGAATATTGTCCATTTACCCCGCGATAACGGGGTAAATGCTTCAGATGATTGTCAGGCTGCGGCCTGATCTGCAGGTTCATCAGCGGCACCGGCTGCACGCTCCCAAGCCAGCGTATTGCGGCGGTAGAGTACAAACAGGGCAGCCACAACTACAGCCAGTACACCGATACCGGCAACGCCAAGCCACTGAATTGCTTCAATGATAACATATGGAATCCACAGGAAGCCATCGACCACCGAAGTAATCTGCAAAGCATTATCCGGCAGCTTGAAGCCTGAAGAGACGGCGGCGCTGGTGAATAGCGGTGCCAGAGCATTAGCCACATAGAAGCCGATTGTCAGCGTGATTGTACCGACAATAACCATACGGAACACATTGCCTTTCAAAAGCGGGGCGGTGAGCGCCACGATGAAAGGAATAACCGCAAGATCAGCAAACAGGATAACGCGGTTGCCCGGCAGGATAACCGAGAGCAGGATCGCAATCGGTACAAGGATCAGCGATGAAGAAATCGCAGCCGGATGACCGATCAGGATCGCTGAATCAAGGCCGACCAGCAATTCGCGGTCGCCGGTGCGCTTGCGCACAAATTCCTGCGCGGCATCGGATACCGGCAACAGGCCTTCCATCAGAATTTTTACCATGCGCGGCAGCAGCAGCATCACGGCGGCCAGTGTCATACCGGTGTCGAGAACTTTAGCCAGTACCGTGCCGAAATCACCGGCATTGTAGAAAGCGATTGTTCCCAGCACCAGACCGATAATCAGGCCGAGCACCACCGGTTCCCCGAAAACACCGAAGCGGCGTTCAATGGTTTCTGTGCTGATATTGACTTTGTTAATGCCCGGAATGCGGTCGAGAACCCAGTTCACAACAATGGCAATCGGCAGAATTTGCGCCGATGCAATATGCGGCACGGAAATGCCCGGCACATCATAGAATTGCTGAACGGCACGCGCTGACCAGTCGGCAAACAGCAGCGACAGTGCGGCAACCAGAGCGGCAATGGCAATACCATAGGCCAGATTGTCGGTTGCGGCGACAACGAGCGAGCCGATAAAGGCGAAGTGCCAGAAGTTCCACACGTCAACATTGAGTGTGCGTGTCCAGCGCATCAGCAGCAATGCAATATTGACCGCGATGCCGACCGGAATAACCCACAGGCCGACGGAAGAGCCGAAGGCAATGGCGGCGGCGGAAGGCCAGCCCACATCAACAATGTCACGTTTAATGCCGGTATTGGTAACGATTGCCTGAGCCACTTCACCGATTGAGGTGAACATCAGGCCAAGCACCAGATTGATACCGATAAAGGCAACGCCGATGGTGACGGCCGCGCGAAACGCCTTGCCGACCTTTGCCCCAAGGATGACGGCGATAATAAAGATCACGATTGGCAGCAGGACTGTTGGCCCCAGTGTATCAATCGCGGATTTCAAGCCATTCAGGAATTCATTCATATCTCCAAGCCTCCCGGGATATGTAAGAGCGTTATTATGTTGTGATGCAACATTTGTTTTTTAGTTAATACCAAAGTGTATCTGCGAAATTTATATCCAAGTCAATCGGGGGCAAATATGACCTGAAGAATTTCGCTCTTAATAAGCCGTGTTTTTAGCGGAAAATATACAGAAATTTACGCAGATCAGAATTTTTCCCTGATGTAGCACATTGGTTCTCGTGACGCTGCTGCGGCGTGGTTTTGCGCTTTTGTGTCGTGACCTGCGACTGTTTTACCGTAGATGAATTGAACAGAGGTATTGACTTGAATACAAATGTTCAATACCCGATTATAGAACTGATAAAATCAGACAGAGCGTCAAGCACCCAAAACGCTCTCAGGAGGAACTCATGACCACCAATGTTGCGCTGACAGGGCTTGCCCGCGATATGAAAGCCCGTGCTGATAGCGGCAGGCCAATTCGTATCGGCCTGATCGGATCAGGTGAAATGGGTACGGATATTGTGACCCGTGTTGCGCATATGCCCGGTATTGAGATTGGTGCTATTTCCGAATTGCGTGTGCCGAATGCACTGAAAGCTGTTGATATTGCTTTTCAGGAAAGTGGTCATGGCCGCGAGGTTAATACTGCATCTGACCTGACAGCCGCTATGGAAGCGCACAAAGTTGCTGTAACCGACAATGCTAATCTGATCCTTGAGAATGATCTGATTGATGTGGTGATTGATGCGACCGGCGTACCTGCCGTCGGTGCGGAAATCGGTCTGCGTGCCATGGAGCACGGCAAGCATCTCGTCATGATGAATGTTGAAGCGGATGTGACCATCGGCGCTTATCTGAAAAGCGAAGCGGATCGCCTCGGTGTTACCTATTCACTTGGTGCCGGAGACGAGCCGTCTTCCTGTATGGAGCTGATTGAGTTTGTTTCCGCTATGGGGCACTCGATTGTTGCCGCCGGTAAAGGCAAGAACAATCCGCTCAATATTGATGCAGTGCCGGACGCCTATATGGAAGAAGCCATCCGCCGCAATATGAATGTGCGCATGCTGGTGGAATTTGTGGACGGTTCCAAAACCATGGTGGAAATGGCAGCTATCGCCAATGCTACCGGTCTGGTACCGGACAAAGCCGGTATGCACGGCCCTGCTGCAACGCTCGATCAGCTGTCCTCAACCCTGATCCCTGAAAAAGATGGTGGCGTGCTCTCCCGTGTGGGCGTGGTTGATTATACCATCGGCAAAGGCGTGGCGCCGGGCGTGTTTGTTGTTGCAGACATGTCCCATCCGCGTATTTCCGAGCGCATGGAAGACCTGAAAATGGGCAAAGGCCCGTATTTCACCTTCCATCGTCCTTATCACCTGACCTCGCTGGAAGTGCCGCTGACCTGCGCCCGCGTCGTGCTCTACGGCAAGCCGGATATGGTGCCGCTGGATAAGCCGGTGGCGGAAGTCGCTGCTGTTGCCAAGAAGGATATGGCGGTTGGTGAAACCCTCGATGCCATCGGTGAATATTGCTACCGCGCATGGATCATGACGGCCGGTGAAGCCCGCGCCGCTAAAGCCATTCCATGTGGTTTGCTGCAAGGCGGTGTCGTTACTGCACCGATCAAAAAAGGTGAGTTGATCACCTATGCCAATGCCGCTGTGGCTGCAGGTTCCAAGATCGCAGAATTGCGCGCCCGTCAGGACAAGCTGGTCTACGGCGCCTGACATTTTTGAATTTGATATATGGCCTCATCAGACCCCCGTTCTGATGAGTGCCTTGAGGAGTAAACTTTGATGGCTCAGGTCAAAAAGGCTCAGACGGACGACGGCGCGAAGGGTGATTTGCGCAATCTGCCCTTTGCTTTCCGTGAATATTCACCGGAAAAGCTGAAAGAAGCGCTGCATAAAATGTATCTGATCCGCCGTTTTGAAGAAGGCGCGGAAGAAAGCTACACGCGCGGTCTTATTCACGGCACCATGCATCTGTCCATCGGGCAGGAAGCCAGCGCTATGGGCATCTGCCTGCCGCTGGAAGAAAATGACATGATCGGCTCGACCCATCGCGGTCACGGGCATTGTATCGCCAAAGGTGCTGACATTGGGCGCATGTTTGCCGAGTTCTTCGGCAAGGAAACCGGCTATTGCAAAGGCCGCGGCGGCTCCATGCATATTGCGGATGTTTCCAAGGGCAATCTCGGCGCCAATGGTATCGTCGGCGGCGGTATTCCGATTGCTGTGGGTGCTGCGCTGTCGGCCAAGAAACAGAAAAACGGCAAGGTCGTTATTTCCTTCTTCGGTGACGGTGCGAACAATGAAGGTGCGTTTCACGAGGCACTGAATATGGCTTCGGTCTGGAAGCTGCCTGTGGTTTTTGTTTGTGAAAACAATGGCTATGGCATGTCAACCTCGACCAAACGCTCGACAGCGGTTGAAAATATTGCTGACCGTGCTGCCGCCTATAATATGCCGGGTGTGATTGTGGACGGCAATAATCTCTCTGATGTGGCCGAAGCTGCTCATGAGGCGATTGAGCGGGCGCGTCGCGGTGAGGGGCCGACCCTGATCGAAAACAAGACCTATCGCCTGCGCGGCCATTCCAAGAGCGACCGCAACCGCTACCGCACTAAGGAGGAGATCGAGGATTGGGCAACCAATCGTGATCCGATCGCCCGCTTTGAGGCTGATCTGAAAACCTACGGCCTCATTACCGATGCCGAAATTGAAACAATCCGCACCAATGTCGAAAAAGAGATCGCTGACGCTATCGAGTTCGCCAAGAACAGCCCGTCACCGGATCTCTCCAATCTGACACGCGACGTATACACGGACTGATAGAAAAATGGACACGACAATCCGTGAGTTGAGTTATTCGCAGGCTATTCAGGAAGCGATGGCAATCGCCATGGAGCGCGATGAGCGCGTTTTCCTGATGGGTGAAGATATTGGTGTTTACGGCGGTGCTTTTCAGGTCACCGGCGATCTGGTGCATCGTTTCGGTGAAGACCGCGTGATGGATACGCCGATCTCCGAGCTTGGCGGTGCCGGTGTTGCGGTTGGTGCAGCGCTGACCGGTATGCGCCCGATTTTTGAATTCCAGTTCTCTGATTTTGCGGCGCTCGCAATGGAGCAGATCGTCAATCAGGCGGCAAAAATCCGTTATATGCTGGGCGGCGCGGTTTCCGTGCCTCTGGTGATGCGCTTTCCTGCCGGTTCAGGTACCGGTGCCGCAGCGCAGCACAGCCAGAGCATTGAGGCGTGGCTTGGCCATGTGCCGGGTCTGAAAGTTGTCCAGCCTTCCACCCCTTATGACATGAAGGGTATGTTGCTGGCAGCGGTTGAGGATCCTGATCCGGTGATGATCTTCGAGCATAAGCTGCTTTACAAAATGAAGGGCGAAGTGCCTGAAGGCTATTACACCGTGCCGCTTAACAAGGCGAAAGTGGTGCGTGAAGGTACAGACCTGACCATCGTTGCCTCGGCAATTATGGTGCATAAGGCACTGGATGCGGCGACTGAGCTGGCCAAGGAAGGCATTAATGTTGAAGTGATTGATCTGCGTTCTGTGCGCCCGATCGACCGCGAAACCATTATTGCCAGTGTGAAGAAAACCTCGAAACTGATGTGCGTTTACGAGGCGGTCAAGACATTGGGCATCGGCGCTGAAATCAGTGCGCTTGTCGCTGAAAGCGATGCATTTGATTATCTTGATGCTCCGATCATTCGTCTTGGCGGTGCGGAAACACCAATCCCTTATAATCCTGATCTTGAACGGGCAACGGTGCCGCAGGTGCCGGATATTCTCAAAAGCGCCCGTGAACTTGTGAAGGGGGCACGCTAGTCATGGCTGTCGAAGTCATCCTGCCTAAAGTTGATATGGATATGGAGACCGGCCAGATTTCGCGCTGGTACGCCAAGGATGGCGATACGGTCACCAAAGGTCAGTTGCTGTTTGAGATTGAAACAGACAAAGCCGCTATGGAAGTGGATGCACCGGCATCCGGCATTCTCGGCGATGTGTTTGCTGCGGAAGGCGCAGTCGTGCCGGTCGGACAGGCTGTTGCATGGATTTATGCTGAAGGCGAGGAGCGGAAAGCTGCCAGCAAACCGGTTTCAGAACCGGCTGTTGAACCGCAAATATCGCATTCAGTCTCTGAAGCCCCCGCTGTGCAGCCGGTTGTTACCCCCGCGCCGGTTGCACAGACTGAAATTGCAGGCATTCGTGCGACCCCGCTTGCGCGCAGGCTGGCAAAAGATGCAGTTCTTGATCTTAGTGCGGTACAGGGCTCCGGTCCTAAAGGCCGGATTCAGAAGAAAGACATAGAGTCCAGCTTGGCAATTGCGGCACCTGCTGTTTCGCCAGTGCAGGCCACTGCGCCTCGTCCGGTACTCACATCACCGGCGCAAGCTGCGCTCAATGCGGTCTGGTTGCGCCAAGGTGAAAGCGGGCAGCTGCCAATTGTGCTGATCCATGGCTTTGCGTCAGATCTCAATAGCTGGCGCATGCTGCTGGCCGGCGGTACTTTACGCAATCCGGTTCTGGCGCTTGATCTGCCAGCCCATGGCGGCTCACCGCGCTACGTGCCGGAGAGTATTGATGCGATTGCAGCCAGTGTGGAAGCAACGCTGGCAGCGCATGGGGTTGAGGCCTGTATTCTGGTCGGTCATTCGATGGGGGGTGCAGTTGCGGCTGTCGCAGCCGCGCGCGGCATTGCTGATGTGCGCTCGCTGGTGCTGATTTCCTCTGCCGGTCTCGGCCCGCAGATCAATGGTGCATTCCTCAACGGTCTGGTGCAGGCCAAAAGTGAAGCAAGCATTGTGCCCTGGCTGAAAGAACTGTTTGCCGATGAGAATATGCTCTCCAGAGCCTTCATCAATGCAACGGTTGCGCAGGCTCAGGATACGGAATTGCGCGAAGCACAGGCCGGTATGGCGGCGCATATATGTGCGGACAATACGCAGACATTTGAAATCCGCTCAAGCCTTGAGGGGCTGGCAATTCCTGTACGGCTGATCTTCGGTGCGCAGGATCGCATTATTCCCGTGGCTCATGCCCATGGCCTGCCGGGAGAAGTTGGTGTGCATGTGTTCCGCAATTGCGGACATATGCCTCAGCTGGAGCAGCGTGATGCTGTGCTGCGTATCATCAGCGAGTGCAGCAGGGCAGCACAATAAAATTGCAGAAAACAGGCTGCATACCGTTCCCTCTGTATAGCCTGTTTTTCTGATCCCACCCCCGCCGGATGCAAGGCTTTCCTTTCCATCCTGCGGGGGATTTTTTCATTTTAATTATGAGATGGCTGCGTAAGCGCAACGGCAGGATTGTCTGCGCCGAGTGCACGCTGCACTGCCGCGCGTGCCGAGGCAAAATCCGGCATCACCCAGTTGGGTTCCTGTCCCAAAAACTTGTCGAGAAAGGCGATGGCAAAACCCGGCATTTCAGACGCATTTTCTTTATAAGTCCACCAGGTGCGCAGATCATTGGCGCTCTGGTCAATATCTGGGCTTATGCCGAATTCCTGTTCCTGTATCGCGGCAATCGCACAGATACAGTAATTGGTATAGAGAAAACCTTCCGGCCAGAAGCGGATGATTTCGTTCAAATTTTCCATCTCGCCGGTCAGAACTTTATCCGGCGCATTCACAGCTCTGGCGGGGCTGAGGCGGATCAGTTCTTTGAGAACCAGACCGGCGGCAAAAATAATGAAATCCTTGCGATCAACAGCAGCATAATGCTTGTTCTGATTGACCAGCTCGATCCAGTTGAGAAAGGCTTCCGTCAGGCGTTTTTCATCAATATCATAGCGCATACCGGTCATTTCGGTAATCAGACCGGCATGTTTACGCAAAGTCGCCCGAAACCAGCGCAGCTGACGCAGCCTGTGCCGTAAATCAGGCACATTTGCCATCTGGTTTTTGAATAGCAGATCCATCATGAGCTCTTTCTTGTATCGGTCTTTTATGCGGGCACTTTATTGACAGCAATCATAAGCGATGACAGGAGAAATGTCATGGTCCATTCGCTTTGACCTGCGTGTAATGAATTATACATATTGACATTGAAAAAAACAAATGTTCTCTAATTCACTCGGGAGAATGAGCTGATGACGGGTTCAGAGGCAGTCGGGAGGATATCGTATGGCGATATGGCAATGGGCATTATTAGCTTTGGCATTGCTCTGGGGTTTCCAGTCGCTCGGTGTCTGGTTCCAGATGCGTCACTATACCGATGTCATGAAGGGCATCAGCAATAAATACAAAGACGGATATGTTGGTGCCGGTCATGTGCGCGGGCGTTTCGGTAAGGGCGTTATTGTTCTGATCGTGGTGGATCGTGATCTGGTTGTGCGCAGATTGCTGGAGATGAGCGGTCGTACAGTCTTTGCCAAATTCATCCGTCGTGATGCTTTTGAAGGGCTGACACTGACCCAATTGCGGGAGCAGCTGGAACAGGACGCATTTCAGCCGGCTGTGGCGCATGCAGTGCGTTCTGCAATCGAACAGGCCGAAAGGCTGGCTGATACGTCTGACGGAGAGACCGGACTAACCGGTCTGAAGACAGCGGAAGCCTGAACTAAAAAAGAGTAGGGGAGGCCGCATGTCCGGTGCGGCAATCAGGGAGGTAATATGTCAATTACAGCAATGTTGGCACAACATGCCGACGTCACCATGCAATCCCTGCATCATGCGGGGGGGCTGGTATCCGACGCAGTGTTAAACGCAGGGCTGCACAGCAAAATGGCGGTGCAGCAAAGCGGCAATGATCTCGTGGTATTGGCGCAGGCCAGCACCGATACGGGAACAGCGGCTGCAACCGGCGGCAATATCACTGTCGATCAATTCCGTGAACGCCTGCAAAATGTGCAGCAGGAAGAGCAACTCGGCTGGCTTACCGCTTTGGGTAAACACTTTATCGGTGTGTTCCAGAAGGGCGGCGAGGTTCTGACCGGCTTTGTTACCGGTATCATCCCGACACTGATCGTGCTGATGACCGCTTTTTACGCGATCACCGAACTGGTGGGCGAAAAGCGCGTGCATGGTCTGGCACGCGGTGCCGGACGTATCGCGCTGACCCGTTATACGGTTTTGCCTTTGCTTTCGGTCTTCTTCCTGACCAATCCGATGGCTTACACCTTCGGGTCGTTCCTCGAAGAAAAGCATAAGCCTGCATTTTACGATGCTGCGGTTTCCTATGTGCATCCGCCGCTTGGTCTGTTCCCGCATATCAATCCGGGCGAATATTTTGTCTGGGGCGGCATTCTTGTGGCTCTGCTGGAGCTGGAAAAGAAGGGCGCAGTGCCGGGCGGTTATCATATCACTGTGGCCATCTGGTATGCGCTGGTCGGTCTCGTAGTGATCCTGCTCAAAGGTATGCTGACAGAACGTATTACCGCCATTATGGCGCGCCGTCAGGGCATTGAGCTCTGAGGGGCGGGAGGGGAACATGGCAAAAACCTATAAATCCGTAACAATTAATCCGGGTTCCGGCGGCTGGGGCGGCCCGCTGACCATTCAGCCGACCGAACAACGCAACAAGGTTGTTTCTGTCACCGGCGGCGGTATTCACCCGATTGCCCGTCAGATTGCAGATCTGACCGGCGCTGAAGCGGTTGACGGCTTTAAAAGCCCGCCGATTGAAAGCGAAATGGCTGTTGTAATCGTGGATTGCGGCGGCACAGCACGCTGCGGTGTGTATCCGCGCAAACGGATTCCGACCGTTAATGTGATGCCGGTCGGTCAGTCAGGACCATTGGCACAGTATATTACCGAAGATATCTATGTGTCGGGTGTGAAGTCTGAAAATATTACCCTTGCAGATGGTTCCGCACCGGCTGCTGCCGCTGCGACACAGACCAAGGCTGAGACACCTGCTGCTGCACCGGTTGAACAGCCTTCTGAGGGCGGTCTGATCGGCTTTATCAGCAGTGTCGGCCGAGTGATGGGCGGCATTGTCGGCGTATTCTTTAATGCCGGTCGCCGTACCATCGATCAGGTTATCCGTAACGTATTGCCGTTCATGGCCTTCGTTACCATGCTGATCGGCTTCATCCTCTATACCGGTATCGGCGATATTCTCGCACAGCCGCTGGGGCCGCTTGCCAATAATATTATCGGCTTGCTGATCCTCTCCGCAATCTGCGGTCTGCCGTTTCTGTCACCGGTTCTCGGACCCGGTGCGGTGATTGCGCAGGTGGTGGGTGTGGCAATTATCGGGCCGCAAATTGCCAATGGTACAATTGCTCCGGCAATGGCTCTGCCTGCACTGTTTGCCTATAACACGCAGGTCGGTTGTGACTTCGTGCCGGTTGGTCTGGCATTGGGTGAAGCCAAGCCGAAAACCATCGAGATCGGTGTGCCTGCGGTTCTCATCAGCCGTCAGATCATGGGGCCGGTTTCGGTGCTGATTGCATGGGCTGTGAGCCTGATGGTTCTTTAAAATAACACACACAATACAAAGAGCGGTCTGGTCGCTAATGACTGGCCGCTCTTGCAAAAGCAGAATAGATTGAAAGGTTCCGCCATTATGACAATTTCTCTTAAAACGCGGATTACCGCTGTGGGTCCTGAAGTGGCGGATCTGGCTGAAGGCGGCGTTGTTATCCTGTTTGCTGACGGCTCTCCGTCAGAACTGGCAGAGGTTTCTGTGCTTCATGCGGTGGAAGGCCAACCGTCTGCTGAAGCCCCTGCAACCGGCGCAAGGATCAGCATCGGCTCGCTTGAGGCGACGATTACCTCTGTCGGCTCCAGCGCATGGCAGAAAGTGCTGGATATCGGTCATGTGGTGATTTCGTTCAATGGTGCCGGGAGCACTGAACGTCCGGGAGAAATTTGCGCTTCCGAAGTGGATACGCAGGCGCTGGTGGCGCAATTGCAGACCGGCACCACGATTATCATTCACGCATAAATTCAGACTATTGAAACAGGTATAGCATGGAACGCTCGACAATCGTACGGGTGCATGAAGGTTTACATGCACGGCCGGCTACCCGCTTTGTAAAGCTTGCCAAGAGCTTTGAATCGGACATTGAGATTGCTAAAGCGGACAAAAGCGTCAGCGCAAAAAGCTCCGTGAAGCTGATGCTGCTCGGCGTCAAGGAAAATGACACGGTGACCGTGCGTGCCGAAGGTGCGGATGCGATTGAGGCACTGGAAGCGCTGATCGGCTATCTGGAAAATCCGCTGTCGGGTCTGGATGAAAATGCGGATGCTCCTGTTGTTGCGAGCGCGCCTGCATCTGTTGAACCAATAGTTCCGGCTGTTACGCTGGCAGAGCCGGAAGAGACCGGTTTCATCACCGGTATTGCCGCCAGTGAAGGCGTGGCAATTGGTGAGGCCTATCCGTTTTTCCCGCCGGAAATCTCTGCTGATAACCGCACGTTGAAAACCTCTGAAATATCCGCAGAACTTGCCCGTTTTCATGATGCTGTCGCGCATGTCCAGCAGCGTATGGATGCCGAGCTGAAAGCGGATAATCTTGCCGAGAGCGATCGCGGTATTATTGCCGCATTGAAAGACATTGCTGCGGACGAGACTTTGCTTGATGAAGCAACAGGACTGATCCGTGGCGGGCTGGATGCGCTCTCCGCTATGCTTGGTGCTAGTGCAGCCGTTGCCCGTCAGTTCTCAGAGATTGATGATCCTTATCTCAACGCCCGTGCCGATGATGTGCAGGCCGTTGGTCGTCAGATCTGTCTGGCGCTGTTGGGACAGCAGGATATCAGCCTGGAAGCCTTGCCGGATGGCGCCATTCTGATCGCTGAAGATATCGGTGCATGGGATTTCGCCCGCGCACCACTGAAAAAGATTGGTGCGATTGTCTGTGGCCATGGCGGCGCAACGTCCCATGTGGCGATCATTGCCCGCACTCATGGTATTCCGGCGGTGCTCGGTCTGGGTAAAGCGGTGCATCAGCTGAAAGATGTGAAGCAGATTGCTGTTGACGGCAGCAAAGGCCGTGTCGCGCCGGATCCAGATGACGCAATCTGCGCGGATTTCAAGCAGCGTATTGAAGACGCGAAGCTTGAGAAACAGGCTTTGGAAGCCTATCGCACCATGATCCCGCAGCGTGCCGATGGTACAGTAATTGAGGTTGCGGCCAATCTCGGTGCACTGGAAGAGATTGAGGTTGCGCAGGCTGCCGGTGCGATGGGCGTCGGCCTGTTCCGTACCGAGCTGCTCTTCATGAAACATATGCATCTGCCATCGGAAGATATGCAGACGGAAACCTATTCAGCTTTGCTAAAGGCTTTTGCACCTTATCCTGTGATTGTACGCACGCTTGATATTGGTGGTGACAAGCCGATTGCCGGTATTGAATTTCCGCAGGAGGAAAACCCGTTTCTCGGCTGGCGCGGTATCCGAATGTGTCTTGACCGGCCGGATATTTTCAAGCCGCAACTGCGCGCCTTGCTGCGTTCTGCCGTGCATGGTCAGCTTAAAGTCATGCTGCCGATGATCTCGGATGTGGCGGAAATCCGCGCAACCAAAGCTTTAATTGAAACCTGCCGGCAGGAACTGCTCAGCGAGGGCAAGGCTTGCGGTCAGTTTGATCTTGGCGTGATGATTGAAACGCCTGCCGCTGTTTTCGCCGCACAGCAACTTGCACAGGAAGCCGCTTTCTTCTCAATCGGCACCAATGATCTGACCCAATATGTTATGGCTGCAGACCGGCTCAATCCGACTGTTGCCAAGCTGAATGATGTATCACATCCGGCGGTAATGGCTGCTATTGAGATGACAGCAAAAGCAGGCATTGAGGCCGGTATCATGGTGGGAATGTGCGGTGAGGCGGCAGCACGACCGGATCTGATTGCAGAATTTATCCGCATGGGGCTGACAGAACTGAGTATGAGCCCCGCTTCAATACCGCGGGCAAAGAAGCTGATTTCTGAGCTTAAATAAATTTAAACACCGCCGTAAAATACATTTTTACGGCGGTGTTTATGTCTTTACGGCAGATGAAAAATCAGTGTGGCAAACAGTTTTTGCAGAGCCGCTTCATCCTTGTTGTGCAGGCTTTCAAGAATGCGCTCGCCGCGTGCTTCCACTGCCAGCAGGGCGCTTTCCAGATTATCAATATTTTCCATATCGACCGGTTTGGCTGTTGCCAGACCGCAGGCCAGGCTAATGGCCGCAAAGCCTGAAATCAGAGCTTGTTCGGACAGGCTGCTGGACTGGCGCACCGGTTGCTGGCGCAATATTTCCTGAAACAGCGCTGTGCACAATTGGGCAGTCTGCTGGATCACATCAGTTTTCGGATCATGCAGGCGGGTAATATCCGCACTATAGCGCTGTTTCATATGATTATAGACCGACATGAAAACGGCTTCCTGAATCAGCACGTTTTCTGCTTTGTTGCGGCGCAACACGGCCTTGGTCAGATAATACATATCGCGGTGAAACGCGCGCTGCCCTTCCTGCCCGCTTGTGAAATAGAAGCTCAAACCCTGCACATCCGGCGCAGTGTCATGAATGGACGGATTATCGGAAACCAGAGAAATCGAGATATTTTCAGCGGTGCTGAATGCTTTATCCATCACGGTTGCGGCAACATGTGCAGCACGGTTGAGGACAATATCCGGCAGGATTGCCGGTTCCGCAGCCTCATTCTGGCCGTGACGGGTACGGCGCAGGGCATAACGCAGGCCTCGCAGCTTGTCTTTGATACTGACGGCGATGTCGTTCGGAATGTCCTGATGCATGGTCGTTCATCCTGCGCGCATGATGCGGGTATAACCCGAAATGATGACGGGATTATTGTTTCTTCATGGCTGAAAAAGCAATAAGCTGCGCGCAGAAAAACCTGCTTATCGGCCAGTCTTTCAGCAGGTCGTATAAGTATGTGCAAAATATTCGGGGAATTGGGTTGAAAAGCACAAAGCGCAAATCGGGTAATGTTCAGGAAACACCGGAATTTATCGTCGGATCAGAAGGTGTCGCCAGCGAGAATAAAACCAACAGGCTGCGCACCCGCGCGGCATGGATGTATTATGTCGAGCAGATGACCCAGAATGACATTGCGGATGTGCTTGGTGTCGGTCGTGTAACGATTGTGCGGCTGCTGGCTGAAGCCCGTGCCCGCAATGAGGTGAAGATCACGATTGAAGGCAAGCTGGCCGGTCTGACTGCGCTGGAAAGAATGCTGGAGCAGGCATTCGGGTTGGAGCGGGCAATCGTTGCGCCGCTGTCAACGCCGGAGACTGACCCGATTGTGCCGATTGCCGCTGCAACCGGTGCTTATCTTTCCGAGAAAGTACAGCACGGCATGCGCATTGGTGTAGGCTGGGGGCGCACATTATCCGGCACTTTGCAGCATATCGGTGCGCGCAGTCTTAATGATCTTAAAGTGATTTCGCTTCTCGGCGGAATTGCACAGCCGCGCCGGTTCAATCCGCCGGAATTTGCCTGGCAATTCGCGCAGATTTTTCAGGGCGAGGGCTATCTGATCCCCGCACCGGCACTGGTTGACAGTCAGGAAACGCGCGAGGCATTGGTTGAACGCTGCGGTCTGAAAGATGTTTTCGAAATGGCTGATGATCTGGACATGGTGCTGCTCAGCATCGGCGGTATTGAGACGGCCAGCAGCACATCCTATCGCGTCGGGCTGATTGATGAAGCGCAGAAGCGCTCTTTGATTGAGAATGGTGCAGTCGGCGATATGCTGTTCCATTTCTATGACCGCAATGGCGAGATCGTTTCCGATCCGGTGCATGAGCGCGTGATGTCGGTCAGCATGGATAAGCTGCAAAAAGCACCGGTGCGTATCCTCACCTCCGGCGGGCCGGAAAAAGTCGTGGCATTACTCGGTGCAATGAAACTGCTGAAGCCGACAGTTTTCATTACCGATGAAATCAGTGCCGCTGAAATGCTGAAGAAATATCAGGCTGGCAATTAAAACTGTGACGCCCCCCTCCGCATGATTGAACGTTGGGGAGGGGGACGGCTTAGCCGGTCTGTGAGTTAAAGATTTTTGATCGCATTGATGCGGTCGATACCACCAACAACCGGTGCGAAATCATCCCATACGGTCTTTGCACCGGCCTGCCACTGGTCATAGTTTTCCGGTTGCAGAACCTGCGTACCATGTTCCTTGGCTTTGGCAATCGCCGCGCTTTCATCATCAACAATCAGCTGATTAAAATAGCCGGTGGCTTCTTGTGATGCTTCCTGCAGCACCTGCTGTTGCTCGGCATTGAGACCGTTCCAGAAATTGGCAGAGAAATAGACCACACCCGACGCCCAGATATGGCTCGTCTCGGTGACAAACGGCACAACCTCATAGAGCTTGAAGCTCGCATAGGCTGATTTTGTCAGATCCATCGCATCGGCAACGCCGGTTTCCAGTGCGTTATAGGTTTCGGTGATCGGAATACCCACAGGCGTGGTGCCGAAATTACTCCAGAGCTTGGTATGCAGCGGGCTTTGAATAACACGGATACGTTTGCCTTTAAGTTGCTCCGGTTTGGTCACGGCCTCTTTGGTCAGCAAATGCCGTGCGCCATAATTGATAAAACCGGTGGCAATGAAATTCTGCGCTTTGAGCTTTTCTTTCAGATCATTACCGGTCTCGCCCTGCACGGTTTTCAGTACATGGTCTGCATCTTTAAACAGGAATGGCAGGTCAAGAATTTGCAGTTCCGGCACCCAGCCGGAAAGTGCGGAAACGGTGGAGAGGCTGCCCTGAATTGAGCCGAGGCGGATACCCTCAGCCACTTCCTTTTCACCACCCAAAGCACTGTCTTTAACGATGTTGAAACGGAACTGTCCCGGCAGTTTTGCTTCCACGAGATCACGGATTTTCAGCCAGATTTTGGTTTCCGGCTTATCGTCGCCAAATAGCGAGGCGATAGTAATGGCGGTTTTGGCCTGTGCCGTGCGGATGAGGGCAGGCATGGCAAGGGCAGTTGCGGTGCCGAGCGTGGCTGTGCGCAGAAAATGGCGGCGGTTAAGCGTAATCATAGCGGGAGGATCCTTATGAGAGCAGGTCAGATGAGCAAAGCCCATGCGCCGAGAATGACGAGAGAAAACAGAAGAGCGATGAAATAGGGTGTCATGGCTTTGAAAAGAGCCGTGGCGGGGAGACGGGTGACGCCGCTGACCACAAAGACCAGCATGCCGACCGGCGGTGTCAGACCGCCGATCATCAAATTGACCACGAGAATGACGCCGAACATCACCGGATCAATACCGGCAGCAACGGCAATTGGCAGAAAGATCGGGCCGAACAGCAAAATGGCGGCACCAATATCGAGCACAAGGCCGACAACCAGCAATACGAGGTTGATGGCAATCAGAATGATGATCGGATTCGCGCCAAGATTGCTGACGAGATCGGAAATCGTGCCGGAAATATCATCCACCGCCAGCAGGAAAGCGAAAGGGCTGGCTGTGCCGATGAGTAAGCCGATAGCAGAGGCTTCTTTGCCGGATTGTCTGAAAATATCATAGAGCGATGCAGCTCCGACTTTACCGATCAAAGCCATAACCAGTGTATAGAGCGCAGCAATGGCGGCGGCTTCTGTGGTGGTTACAACGCCCATGCGGATGCCGACAACCACGATAATGCCAAGGCCGAAAGCCGGTATGGCGCCAATGGCCGCCTGTACACGCTCCCGCCCGCTGGCACGCGGCTGCGTCACCTGTTCACGCACGGTTAGATGAATGGCGACGGCAAGACATACGGCCATAACCGCACCGGCGAAAAAGCCGCCGACAAGCAGGGCGCCGACTGAGAGATTGGTTGCCGCTGCGAGAATAAGAAAGGCAATAGATGGCGGGATGACATTATCCAGCACGGAAGTCGCCGCAATAATTGCACCGGCCTGCGCAGGCGGATAGCCGCGCTTTACCAGTTCCGGCTGGAAGGTTGCAGCGCCGAAGGCCGCATTGGCGACAGAAGAACCGGAAGCACCGGAAAACAGCACACTGGTCAGCAATGTGGTCTGTGCCAGTCCGGCACGGCGATGGCCGACAAGTGAGGAGGCAAATTGCACGATCTTCTGCGCAATGCCTGCGGCGGTAAGCAGGCTGCCCGCCAGCAGAAAGAACGGAATTGCCAGCAGCAGAAATTTGGAAACACCGGTCACAGAGGAAGACACCACAGCCGGTTCCGGCAAGGTGCTGCCGAAGGTAATGGCAATATAGGCGGCTGCCAGAAATGCATGGGGCAAAGGTGCAGCAACCAGCAGACCAGTCAGAGCAATCAGACCCAGCACAATGCTCGGGCTTAAATCCGTATCAATATGGATATGACTGACCGCGATATAGAGCGCTGTCGCAATCATACCGGCGATCAGGACGTCAGCGGTTTTATTCTCGCTGATGCGCTGCAGTCCCAGTACGATCAGAATAAAGAACCCGCCGAGACCGAGAAAGCCGAAACGTATCCATTCCGGCAGGCCGAGTGTCGGAGAAATACCGCCAAGCAGCACAGCAATCCGTGCGCTGCCGAAGCTGAGGATCAGCCCGCTCATTAGCGTGAAAGTGTCCGCAATAATAGCCGCGCCACGCTGACCCGAAGGCGAGAGGCGGGATGTCACCAGATCAAGCCGCATCGCCAGTGCTGAATTAATTGCCAGCGGCGCACCAAAGGCAATCAATGCAACATAGAGCCATGTGGCCAGTTCTTCAGAGCCGAGAAGACCGGTATTAAACCCGTAGCGCAGCACCACTGTTGTCAGCACAATCAGCAGCAATGCGGCAAGGAGCGCGGCACAGATTGCACCCAGCAGATTTTCAATGCCGGTCAGCATTGTTCTGGCAAAGGACTGCACCGGTGTTATTACGATCGCGGGATAGGTCTTCACTGTACTCATCATCAAGCGGGAACTGCCTTAGAGAGGTCGCGGTCAAACAATGTTGACCATGTGTAATTCTTTGCTTGCTTTACTTCTGTGGAAACATCAAGACGCGGCAGCACAGTTTCCCCGAAACGATAGGCTTCTTCCAGCAATGGCATGCCGGAGAGGATGAAAGTTTCCACACCCGCTTCACGATAGGCTTCCAGTGTGCGGATAACTGTATCCGGTGAACCGACAATTGCAGTACCCGGACCCGGACGTACAAGGCCGATACCCGCCCAGAGGTTTGGTGCAACTTCCAGATCACGTAAGTTTTCAGGCTTAACACCGCCATGCAAAGCACTCATGCGTTTTTGGCCAACGGAATCCGTGTTGGAAACAAAGCGCTGATTGGCGGCAATGGATGCGGCATCCATCTGGGCATAGAGATCATTGGCGGCTTCCCATGCTTTGGCATCAGTATCACGCACAATTACATAAAGGCGGATGCCATATTGCATAGTACGGCCGAATTGCTTGGCACGCTCTTTAACCTTGGCGATTTTCGCGCCGATCTGCTCCGGCGTTTCCCCCCATGACAGGTAAGTGTCAGTATGTTTGGCGGAAACATCGAGCGCTTTATCGGAAGAACCGCCGAACCAGAGCGGCGGCGGGGCAATCGTATCACCCACCGGCAGTGCCAGTTTGGCACCGGTTGTGGTGAAATATTTGCCCTGATAATCCACACTCTCACCGGCAAATAACTTGTGCCAGATGGTCAGATATTCATCGGCCATATCATAGCGTTCATCATGGGGAATGTTCATGCCATAGGCGCCGAGCATTTTGGCGTCACCCGATACGACATTGACCAACAGGCGGCCGTTGGAAAATTCCTGAAAACTTGCAGCCATTTTGGCAAGCAAAGTCGGCGCAATCAGACCCGGATGGATGGCAACGAGGAATTTCAGCCGCTCCGTATAAGGCAGCAATGAATTGGCCAATCCCCATACATCATGGGCGCCGGTGGCAAAGAGTGCGCCGGTATAGCCCAGCTGGTCATAGGCCATGGCAAGCTGCTTGTAATAGCCGAGATCAACCTTGCGGGAACCTTCAGGCTTCCACGGATAGGCACCGTCAGGTGCGCACATATACCAGAAAATATTCATATCATTGTCCGTATTCTTAAATTTAGGAGATTGTGGCGATTAGGCAGCTTGCGGATAAATCTGCGCAAGGCGGTCAAAATGCCCGTGACGATGCAGAACTTCTGCTTCTGTCTGCTGTTCTGTGAGAATGGTTTCATCCGCCGGAATGACGGTAAAATCGCGTGAGGCAATCACCTTTTCCCAGCCTTGCAGACTGGCTTCCGTTGCACCGCTTTCCACCAACCTGCGGGCGGCCTGATGCGGGTCGGCCGTGATTTCGCTGCCGATACATGCCAGTTCCTGCGCAATTTTCAGGCGGGTTTGGGCATCAAGCCCGCTGCTTTCCAGCGTCCAGAACAAAGAGCGGTTGGGAATAGTAGAGCCGCAGCGCGAGAGCAGGCGGATATCATCGCGCTCAAGTGCATTTTCCAGACGCGGCGCCATGGCAATCCATGCATCAACACGACCGTCGAGCAGTGCTGGCAGGGCATCATTCACTTCCGGCTCGATGCGTTCAATATCGGCGAGGCTGAGGCCTGCTTCTTCCAGATTGCGTGCCAGATAATAAGTTTGGAAAGAGCCGTCTACCAGTCCGATGCGACGGTGTTTCAGATCAGGTGTGGATTTGATCGGGCTGTCAGTGCGTACCAGAATAGCGCCATTGGCAGGGCGCGGGGCAGAGGCGGCGATATAATTGACAGGCAGTCCGTCGAGCACTGCGGTGATCGGAGGGGTGGAACCGGTACCGCCAAAATCAATCTTACCTTCTGTAATCAGTCTGCCGGTGTCGCGCCCTTCGCGATAGGCAACAAACTCACCATCCAGTGCGGCAAAGGCATCAGGCCAGACCTGTGCGATACGCAGATGCAGATTGCTGGGATGAACACCGATTTTCATAAACTGCCCTTTCAGAAGACAGGCAGAAACCGGAATTATCCGCCTGTGGTACTGAGATACAATTTACGTTTTTGTAAAATGAAAGCCAAAGCGGGCTGTTCTAATTTTGTGCGGCTTTGTAACGGATTATTCTAGTTTTTGGCATGGGCGCAGGTCATAATTTTTAACGCTTGAATTTATAACATATTGATTAATATCAACTATCAATATATTTTTTTATAGAATGTTTGCGCGTGGTTATAATGAGAGGTTTAATGACCAAGCCGGTTGCAGCCCGTTTATGCCGTTCGGTCACCACAGCGAGTGACCTGCTCAAGCTGATTGCCAATGCAAACCGGCTGGCGCTGGTCTGTTATCTGATGGAGCAGGAAGCGCAGGTCGGTGAGCTGGAAGCGGAACTGCGTATTCCGCAGCCGAGCCTGTCGCAACAATTGAGTATTCTGCGTGAGGCGGGTGCTATTGCCTGCAGGCGCGACGGTAAGACGATGATCTATAGTGTGGCCGACCCGCGCGTTGAGCAGATTGTGCTGCGGTTGCGGGAGATTTTTGACGGGCTGGAAGATGTGACCGGACGTAATATGACAAGCCGCCAAACATCCGATGCGATGCCCGACCTGATGCCCGACCTGATGTTTGACTGATATGATTGATCTCTACACATGGATAACGCCCAACGGACTGAAAACCTCCATTGCACTGGAAGAGTTCGGCTTGCTTTATCAGGCGCATGCAATCGACCTGACCAAAGGCGAGCAGTTCTCTAAAAACTTCCGTAAGATCAGTGCTGGCTCCAAAATTCCGGCGATTGTCGATCATTCAAACGGGCTGACATTGCTGGAATCCGGTGCAATCCTGACCTATCTCGCAGAGAAGACCGGCCGGTTTTTTCCAACATCAGGTGCTGAGCGCTATGCGGTGCTGGAATGGATGTTCTGGCAGGTTGGCGGATTAGGCCCCACACTCGGCCATGCACATTATTTTCTGACCTATCATCCGGATGCGGCGCCGGCAGCCTCCGCGCTTTTCGCGCAGGAAACCAAACGGCTTTATGAAAAGCTGGAGCAGCATCTCAACGGCAAAGACTATCTGGCAGGGGACTATTCCATTGCCGATATGTCAGTCTGGCCGTGGGTGTCGCGTTTTGAACGCCATAAAATCAATCTCAATGATTATCCCTCCGTCCGGCGCTGGTATTTGCAAATCGCGCAGCGTGAAGCTGTGCAGCGTGGCTATCGCGTGCCGGTGTTTACGGGGGAGATTCCTTTGCCGCCCCCGCTGACACATGAAAATTCTGAGAGTTCTGAGGAAAGACTATGAGTGCGCCCCGCATAACCGGATTTTCCGGCAACCTGACCAGCCCGTCAAAAACCCGTGGCTTTGTTGAACATATTGCCGGACAGGCAGCTTTGTCCCTCGGCGGGGTTTCATCCGTTTATGATATTGCCGATCTGGGAGCGTCGTTTCCTGCTGCACTCTGGCCGTCGCAACTCGACAAGCAGGCTTCTGACATTGTCGATGAAATTGCCGCTGCTGATCTGCTGGTTGTCGGCACGCCGACCTATAAAGGCAGCTATACGGGACTGTTCAAGCATTTTTTCGATCTGCTTGACCCGAAATTACTGCGTGGCAAGCCGGTCATTCTGGCGGCAACCGGTGGCGGTGACCGCCATTCGCTGATCGTCGAGCATCAGCTGCGCCCGCTGTTCGGTTTCTTTGAGGCTTTTGCCCTGCCGACAGCGATTTATGTTTCAGATCGTGATTTCACCGATGGCAAACTCAGCAATCCGCTGATTGAGAGCCGCATTGCACAAGCGGTTTCTGAAGCTGTGCGTGTGGTTTCCGGCCATCATTATCAACAGCAAGCTGCTGAGTGAGGGTTTCACTCAGCGCAGCATAATCAGTGCCATTCCGGCTACCACCAGCAGCGCACCAAGCCATGCACCATTGGCGGGGCGTTCACCGGTGCGCAGCCATAGTAGCGGCAGAATAATCACCGGTGTTGTGGCCGAGATGGTGGAGACGATACCGACTTTGCCGCCGGAGAGCGCAAAGAGCAGCAATGTCATGCCGAGCGCCAGCGAAAGAAAGCCGGTCAAAGCGGTGAGGAAAGCAATCTTCAACGTAAAGGGCTTTTTCGGTTTGAGCGCCGGAACCGGCAATTGTGTCAGCACGGTCAGACAGCAGGCGGCAATGCCAACACGCAACAGCGAGGCCAGTGCCGGATCAATCCCGCTGGCCATAACAGGGCGGGCGATAATGGAGCCGATGGCCTGACCGGTTGCCGCTGCCAGCCCCAGCCCGACACCGATCCAGAGCGGGCCTTTGATCTTTTCCCATTCATGGATTTGTGCACGGCGCTTGCCGAACAGAATGGCCAGTAACACGCCGGATATTGTGACGGCGATGCCGAGCACACCCATAGGTGATAATGTTTCATCCAGCAGCAGCCAGCCAAGCACGGCCGCAATCGGTGCATTGAGCGCAAACAGAATACCGGAGCGGCGGGGGCCAAGGCGGTTCAGAGCGGTAAACAGCAAAGAGTCGCCGACGAAAATCCCGATCAGGCCGGAGAGCAGCAGCGGAACTGCACTGTCCCAGCTGAGATCACGCCATGTGCCGGAAATCAGGACATAGACCAGCAATAATCCGGTGACGAAAACCTGCCTGCCGCGGTTGAATGCCAATGCGCCGACATGACCGGCGGGAATAGCAGAAATAATCCCTGTAAACGCCCAGCAAGTCGCGGCTCCGAGTGCGGCGAGTTCATATACAGGCATAGTCGTGATCCGGATGCAGGATGAGAAATGTTTGAATAACAAAGGCTTCTACAGATACAATGCCTTGCCGTCCAATCATATTGCGCAGAGCGGATCATCAAAGTTTCAGATCAGATCATGTCTTTATGCGATGACCGGATTTGAGCATGCTCCTGTTGCTCTTGCTCACGATAAAAAAAATGTGGCCGCGAAAATCGCGGCCACATTCATGATTTCAAATTGTATCTGTAATTTATGGAGTTACGTCAAAACCGAACCATTTTTCGGACAGTTTTTTGATTGTGCCGTCTGCTTTTGCAGCTTCAATCGCTTCGCTGAACTTCTTCTGCAGTTCTGGTTCGTTCTTGCGCAGACCAACGGCAACGCCGCGACCCAGAACGCCGCCTTTGAAGTAAGGGCCGGTCAGAACGATATCTTCATTGCCTGGCTTTTTCGCAGCATCGGCCAGATAGGCCAGCGACGCTACAACCAGATCAACGCGGCCGGACTTCAGATCCAGATCGTGCTGTTCAGTAGTCTTATATTCGCGGATATCAGCGGAATCTTTGAAATAGGTGTTGAGCAGCGTCAGGCCGAGCGAAGCTGTCTGTACGCCAACAGTGCGGCCTTCGATTGAAGTCGAAAATTCGCCGATGGCTTTCTTCGTGGCTTCATCTTCATTGGCAAGGAACAGAGTTTCGCCGGTATGCGGCAGTTTCGCATATGGGCTGTCTTTCAGCGTTGCGAAAGTCTGCGGTGTCAGGCCGTAGGAAACCGAGAAATCAATGGTTTCTTCACGCTTGGCAGTGGCGGTCAGACCAGCCATGATTGCGTCGAATTTACCGGCGTTCAGAGCAGGGATCATGCTGTCAAATGGTGTTGCAACGAGTGTGCATTCCACTTTCATATGATCGCAGAGATATTTGCTCAGCTCGATTTCATAGCCGTCGAGTGTGCCGTCTGCTTTGGTGAAGTTGTACGGACGGTAAGCCCCTTCAGTTGCAATGGTTACTTTGGTCCATTTCTTTTCTTCAGCCTGTGCTGTGACGCTGGCCGATACGGCGCCGAGCAGCATTGCAGAAGCAAGAAGCGATTTGGTGATGAGGCTGATTTTCATAGAAGCACCCTGTTTACAATTATTCTTGTTCATTTAGAGCGGCTCCATTCAGGATTGAACTTTTGAGCCGCTCTGTCTCTTTGTCTTTACGCATTATCCTACGCAAAACCGCTTCGCACTTTTGCTGGAAATGCTTTAAGCCGCATTTTCGTGGCTGATGAATTTGCGGAAACGTTCTGACTTGGAATTGGTGAAGACTTCCGACGGTGCGCCGTCTTCTTCAACCTGACCCTGATGTACAAAGATAACGCGGTTGGAAACGTCACGGGCAAAGCCCATTTCGTGGGTCACGACCAGCATTGTACGGCCTTCTTCAGCAAGTCCGCGCATCACGCGAAGAACTTCACCTACCAGTTCCGGATCAAGTGCGGAAGTCGGTTCGTCAAACAGCATTACTTTTGGCTTCATCGCCAGCGCGCGGGCAATCGCTGCACGCTGCTGCTGACCGCCGGACATATGTGAAGGGTAGTAATTGCGCTTATCGGCAATGCCGACTTTCGCCAGCAGCGCTTCCGCTTCTTCAATGACTTCAGCGCGGTTACGCCCCTGCACATAGATCGGCGCTTCAATCACATTTTCCAGAATGGTTTTGTGTGACCAGAGGTTGAAGCTCTGGAAGACCATGCCAAGTTCCGAGCGGATGCGCGAGACCTGTTTCTTGTCAGTCGGGTAGCTCTCGCCTTTGGAGTTCTGAGCCATCTTGATGGTTTCACCGGAAATGGTGACCGTACCGGATGTCGGTGTTTCCAGAAGGTTGATGCAGCGCAGCAATGTGGATTTACCCGAGCCGGAAGAGCCGAGAATGGAGATCACTTCACCTTCGCGGGCTTCGAGC
>WPCJ01123088.1_pt1 | contig 129840 bp, 125 predicted proteins | sample 5399831 | NCBI WGS metagenome assembly WPCJ01 (sample SAMN12869470, study PRJNA574797) | sludge metagenome | isolation source: wastewater treatment of pH10 | place: China:Beijing | collected 2019-05-20
CCGTAACGGCCAATATTAAGGACGGTGCGGTAACCAGTGCCAAGATATTGGACGGTACTATTGTGAATGCCGATATTGCAGGCAGCACAATTACGGCCGGGAAGTTAGCCAATGCGGGTAACAACCAGGTGCTGACAACCAATGCAACTGGTGTACCAACATGGGTAAACCAGTCTGCTTTGGTACCTGCCACCACAAACACATTGGTTAATAACGGTACCAACACACTCACATCAACCGTAAACGGGGTAGTGGCTACAGCCGCTGCAGTGAATGCAGTTACCACTACTTTATCAGGTTCGAATTTGACTACAGTGGTAAACGGAGTGTCGAGCACCGCACTGAATCTGGCTCCGGTAGTGGCTGCCAATGACAAGACCAGTTCGGTAGTAAGCGGCACGACCACCACAGTAACTTCAGCAACCAGCGGCAACAATACGGCCTATACTGTTGAAATAAATCCTTCGTCCGTACAGTCCAACCAAAAGACGGCTTCGGTTACGGGTAGCGGCTTGGCTACGGTAACATCTACTGTCAGCGGAAACAACACGGCTTATAATGTAGATGTATCGGCAGCAAATGTTCAGTCAAACCAAAAATTGACAACATTAAGCAATGGTACCAATACTACGGTAGCTTCAACAGTAAGCGGAAATACTACAGATTATAAGGTTAGCGTGCCTACAGCCACAGCCAGTAATTTAGGGGTGGTAAAGGAAGCAAGTACGGCACCAACAATAAACATCGCGGCAGACGGAACATTGTCAGTAAACACAACAGCACTTCAGAACAACCAGAAGACCAGTTCTGTATTGGCAGGAACGGCGACCACAGTAACTTCCGCAACAAGTGGCAACAATACGGCCTATACGGTAAACGTAAGTCCTGCAACGGCTTCCGCAACAGGAGCCGTAAAACCGGGAACGGGCTTATCAGTAGCTGCAGACGGTACGCTTTCTGTAAATACGACAGCAACAGGCTTAGGCAAGACACTGTCTACAGACGGTATTATTCAGGTGAACAGTGCCAGTTCTTTGGCGAACTCTGTTCTGGCAGATGCAGCATTAAGCATTGCAAACAATTCCATAACTACAGGCAAGATAGCTGATGATGCAGTAACGGTAGCCAAGATAGCCCATGCAGGTAACAATCAGGTGCTGACTACAGATGCAACTGGCGCACCAACATGGGTGAACAAAAATACTCTGGATAACATTTATACAACTGATGGTAGTTTGGCAACCGATAGAATAGTAAATACAAATGGTAAGACTCTTAGATTCAGGGCAACAACACCTGAAACAAGAGAAACGATATTTGACTTCTCTACTGGGGCTTATTTAACAAATGCTACAACAACAGGCAGGTCTAACATAAGAGTGTCATCAGGAGCAAGTATTGTGGATTTATATCAGGACTTGAATTCCCGTTCACAACTTGTTTCAAGCGGTACTTCTACAGGACTTGTAGTAGGAACTGCAAATAATTCGGCCAGACCCCTTGAACTTATCACCAATGGTACCACCAGAGTGCATGTTTCGAGTGCAGGAAAGGTAGGTATAGGTACTGCGAATATGCTTGGTACTACCAATACAAATGTCCTCCTTGCCGTGAACGGTTCAATAGAAACAGCCAACTCTACTTATGCCGATTATGTATTTGAAGATTATTTTAACGGTACCTCCGAACTGAAAAAAGACTATACTTTCAAATCCATAAAAGAAGTAGAAAAGTTTATCAACGAAAACAAACACCTGCCGGGTATTACCAGCATCAAGGACTTACGTCAAAATGATAAAGGCGAATACATCTTTAACATGTCTGAGCTTTCTATACAGATGTTGGAAAAAGTAGAAGAATTATATCTGCATACTATTGAGCAACAGAAACAACTGGAAGCCAAAGATAAAGAAATAGACCAGTTAAAAGAAAATGCAAAGAGTATGGACGAACGTCTAAAACGACTAGAGAAAATACTGCTTGATCAAAAGAAGTAAAAAAGACAGGTTTCAGGGGCTGGGATTTCAAACCGGCCCTTGTGCCTGCTTATCTATAGGGTGAGAATAAAAAATAATCAATAAAAAAAGAATACTATAATGTTTAAAAACAATTAGAGAAAATAGTACTTAAACAGAATAAGTAAAAAAAGTTTTTTGGAATCCGGGATTTTAAACCGGTCTTCAAACATTTCTCATTATTATTGGATAGATTTTTGTCCATAGTAATGATAGCATAACAATCCAGATACAAAGCAGTCATAAATTGACTGCAAATTTTAGTTATAAGCCATAAAGATTTTTTTATGAAGCAGATTTTTCTACTCCTGTTGCTTTACAGCACAGGCATGATGTCACAAAACACCGGGATATACACCAAAAACCCGGGTAGCAGTTTGGCTGTTAACGGTTCTTTTGCAGGCGACTATAAAATAGTGGCCGGCAATGTTATCCTTGACGATTCCGATTTTTATATTGCCTATAATGGAAATGCTAATGGCATAATTCGACTGCCGGTAGCCATTAGCGGGCCGGGCAACTTCAAAGGACGTATTTACAGGATTAAAAATACAACCGGCAATTGGAATCTTACGGTTACTGCACAGAATCTGGAAAAAATAGATGCGGCAACAGATGTAACCGGTATAGTGGTGCCTCCCGGCTATTATGCTGAGCTGATTAGCAAGGGCACTGCCACCGGCACTACCTGGGAACTCTCTATGCTGGTGCCCATAGTGCGGTCTTCAAGAGTAATCAAACTGGTAGATGTTGCATATTCTGTAGCAAGGAATTTGAGTACCACTGATAGGTTTATAATAAGAAACGAATATTCACAGCCTATTACCAATGTTATAATTCCCCAGAGCAGTAATTCGTTTACCTTGTCTGAACCCCAAAAGGTATTTCTAAACTTTGCAGCAGGAATTGATAATTTAGCAACTCTTCAACCGGGGCAGATGCCAACAATTTTTTACCGTTGCGAACTGTATATAGATAATGTGGCTACGGGGCTTTTCCAGATTGTACCACTAGATGGAGAGGGCTCCCAGTTGCAGTTTAGCCTGTCTGGCGTTCGCGATTTGCCTGCAGGACCGCATACTATCCATGCCAAATTTTCTTTATGGTTAGTCGGTGGAACTTATTCTTTTACCAGTCAGTTTGGAGTCATGTCACTTTTGTTAAGTGCCACACATATAAATTAGGGAACTATAAGCCATAAAAATTTTATTATGAAACAGCTTTTTTTAATCCTGTTGCTGTACAGCACGGGCATGATGTCTCAAAATACCGCAATAAACACCGGTATAAACACCAAAAATCCGGGAAGCCGCTTGACTGTTGACGGTTCTTTTGCAGGCGACTATAAGATAGTTAGCGGCGATTTTACACTAGATGATTCCGACTTTTATATTGTCTATAACCGGGATAACAAAGCTACAATTAAACTCCCCAAGGCCATAAGCGGGCCTGGCAATTTTAAGGGGCGAATTTACGGAATTAAGAATATAAGCAGGAACCAGCAAAGCGGTTACCTTACAGTCACTCCTGAAGCATTGGGTTTGGAGAAAATAGACGCCGCAGGCGATGTAGACTATATAACGATACCGCCTGGTCATTATGCTGAACTGATTAGCAAGGGCACTACCACCGGAACTACCTGGGAACTTTCTATGTTGGTGCCTGTGGCACAGTCTTCAAAAATGACTCATCTGTTAAATGTTGCAATAGGAATGCCAAAGAATAGCAGTCCGCAATCAACATTTACTTTAAGTCCTCCATCCACTTTAGATGTTGTAATTCCGGGTACCCAGAAAACGTTTAGCCTGGATAAGCCCAAAACTGTATTTTTTAACTTTACAGTAGCGCTTGGTCTTATAAATTTTTTCTCACCGGGTGATTATTATCATTTTTACCGTTGCGAACTGTTCATAAATAATTCACCCACACAAATTTTTCAGGTTATGCAGGAGCATAGCAAGAGTATTCAGTTTAGCATGTCTGGTGTATATGATTTGCCGGCAGGCACACATACTATTGAGGCCAGACTCTCTTCCTGGCATGACTTTGGACAGGCGCGGAATCTGAAATATGGAATTTTGTCGCTTTTGCTAAGTGCCTTCAGCGTGGATTAATCTCTTTTTTGTACCTGATTTAAAAAAAATCTATGATGTTACAATTTACAAAATATTTCATATTGCTTTTTTTGTTTACAGCAATCGGAAGCTTTGCCCAGAACACCGCAATAAATACCGGAATAAATACCAAAAATCCGGGCAGCCGTTTGACAGTTAACGGCTCTGTTGCGGGCGATTATAAAATTATAACCGCTAATACAACCTTGGGCATTACAGATTATTATACGGCCTATAACGGAAATACAGACGGCACGGTCTATCTTCCCCCGGCCGCCTCCGGCTCTTTAAAAGGACGTGTTTATGCTATAAAGAATACTTCATCAAATAGTATGCTAACCGTTATTCCTCCGGCACAGGAGATGATATATGGAACAGCCAATATGTCTTCAGTAACGGTGCCACCGGGTTATTATGTAAAATTAATCAGTAGAGGTACAGTCACGGATACTACCTGGGAATTATTAGCAATTATGGATGGTAAAGTGACATCTGAGGCTGTTAAAAAAGCATTGGACTATTCTTTTGGAATGGATATAGGTGGCTATCCGATATCTCCAACAGAGTTTATAGTGTCAAACAACAATTCTGTGCTCCTTCCGGAAAGCCAGACAATGTTTACAATGCCTGTTGCCAAGCCTGTATTCTTAAATGTTGCTATAGGGCTGGCTGATTTTACTTATCCGAGAGTGTTTTCAAAAAGTCCTTATTACCGTTGTGAATTAATTATTGACGGAGTGGCCACAAATCTTTTCCAGATTGCACAGCAACAACATGTAGGCTCCTCGTTACGGTTTAATATTTCCGGGGTCTTTAATTTATCTGCCGGCTCTCATGGCATCTGGGTCAATATTACCCGTTGGAATGATGACGGTCATACAGGTACTCAACGTCTTTTGGTTTTGTCTGTTGTTTATGATGGGGTATATTTGGATTGATTATAAGAGATTTTATATTAATAGCCTATGTTTACTAGATGTTTTACGGTTAGTAAAGATAAAGAAATTAAGGAGCCGGAATAATGAATAAAAGTTTAACACAATTAGCAGGAATCTTGTTCAGGCAGAATAAGTAAAAAAAGTTTTTTGGAATCCGGGATTTTAAACCGTTTTTCAAAAAATTCTCATTAAATAGATTTGTGTCCATAGTAATGACAGCATAACAATCCAGATACAAAGCAGTCATAAATTGACTGCAAATTTTAGTTATAAGCCATAAAGATTTTTTATGAAGCAGATTTTTCTAATCCTGTTGCTATACAGCACAGGCGTAATGTCCCAAAACACCGGGATATACACCAAAAACCCGGGCAGCAGTTTGGCTGTTAACGGTTCTTTTGCAGCCGATTATAAAATAGCGACCGGCAATGTTATCCTTGACGATTCCGATTTTTATATTGCCTATAATGGAAATACCGACGGCATAATTCAACTGCCCGTGGCCATTAGCGGGCAGGGCAACTTCAAAGGACGTATTTACAGGATTAAGAATACAACCGGCAATTGGAATCTTACGGTTGCGGCACATAATTTAGAAAAAATAGATGCCGTAACAGATGTAAGCAGTATACTGCTGCCTCCCGGCTATTATGCTGAATTCATTAGCAAGGGTACTACCACAGGCACTACCTGGGAACTCTCTATGCGGGTGCCTGCAGTGTCATCTTTTGAAGTGACCAAACTGGTAGATGTTACAAGTTCTGTGGCAAGGAATTCAGTTAGCTCTTCTCAGGATAGATTTACTATAGTAAGAGGCAATCCAGGTATTTTAGACATTGTAATTCCCGGTAGCAGTAATTCGTTTACCTTGTCTGAACCCAAAACAGTATTTTTAGACTGTGTGTTAGGAATTGATGATTTAGAATCTCCTGTATCTGGACAGATCTATATAATGCCTTATTACCGTTGTGAACTGTATATAGATAATGTGGCTACGGGTATTTTCCAGATTGTACAGCAAAATGGAATAGGGTCACAATTACAGTTCAGCATGTCTGGCGTACGCGATTTGTCTGCAGGACAGCATACTATCCATGCCAAACTTTCTTTATGGAGGTCTGGAGGAGGAGTTCCGTCGGGAACTACCAATACATTCGGAGTTTTGTCACTTTTGCTAAGTGCCGTATATATAAATTAAAGAACTATGAGCCAAAAAGATTTTATTATGAAACAGCTTTTTTTAATCCTGTTGCTGTACAGCACGGGCGTGATGTCTCAAAACACTGCGATAAACACCGGAATAAACACCAAAAATCCGGGCAGCCGATTGACTGTTAACGGTTCTTTTGCAGGCGATTATAAGATAGTTAGTGGCGATGTTACATTAGACGATTCCGATTTTTATATTGCCTATAATTCAACTAGTAGTATACCTGGTAATAGAGGTAGAATACGACTCCCTGAGGCCATTAGTGGGCCTGGCAATTTTAAAGGACGCATTTACGGAATTAAGAATATAAGCGCCCTTGAGCTTATGGTTTATTCTGAAGGACCGGGTGAGAAGATTGACGCCACAGGCGATGTAGATTATATAGTGTTGCCTCCCGGGTATTATGCTGAATTGATTAGCAAGGGCACTACCACCGGAACTACCTGGGAGCTTTCTATGTTGGTGCCTACTAAATTGTCTTCAAAAATGACTCGACTGTCAAATATTGCAATAGGAGTGCCAAAGAATAGCAGTTATCAATCGCTATTTACTATAGGGCCTTCAAGTAGTTTAGATGTTGTAATTCCGGGTAGCATGGGTTCGTTTTTCGTGGATAAACAACCCAGAGCTTTATTTCTAAACTTTACAGTAGGGCTTGCTCTTGTAGATTCCGGTACACCGGTTTTTCCACCGGGTTCTGTTATTTCTTATTATCGTTGCGAACTTTTTATAAACGATATGCCTACAGGCATTTTTCAGGTTGTGCAGGAGAATAGTAAGGGCATGCAGTTTAACTTGTCCGGTAAATACAATTTCGTGCCTCCGCCTGCAGGAGGATATTGGCATACTATTTATGCCAAAATCTCTACCTGGAATAGTTTTGGGTCTGCGAATAATCATTCGTTAGGAGTTTTATCGGTCTTGCTAAGTGTTGACAACATAACCCGGATATAAATTAATCTCTTTTTTAGCCCTGATTTTAAAAAAATTATGATGTTACACTATACGAAATATTTCATACTACTGTTTTTCTTTGCTTTGGCAACCGGAAGTTTTGCCCAAAACATGGCAATAAATACCGGAATAAACACCAAAAACCCCGGCAGCCGCTTGACAGTTAACGGCTCTGTCGCGGCCGATTATAGAATTATAACCGGAAATGCTGTCCTAGGCTATACGGATTATTATACGGCCTATAACGGCAATGCTGACGCTATGCTCCATCTTCCTCCGGCCGGATGGGGTTCTTTAAAAGGACGGGTTTATGCTATAAAGAATACCAGCAATTACATGCTAACCGTTATTGCTCCGGTACAGGAAACTATATACGGAACAGCCAATATGTCTTCAGTAACGGTGCCGCCGGGTTATTATGCAAAATTAATCAGTAGGGGTACAGTCACGGGCAGTACCTGGGAATTATTAGCAATTATGGATGGAAAAACAGAATCTGTGACTGTTAAAAAGGTATTGGACTATGCATACGGAATGGAGAGAGAAAGCTCTAATATATCAGAATTTACACTGTCTGACAGCAATCCTACACTTATTCCCGAAAGCCAGACAATGTTTACCATGCCTGTTGCCAGCCCCGTAATTTTAAATATTGCTGTAGGATTGGCTGGCGATGTTTCATATCCTAGCAATTTTAGAAGTCCTTATTTCCGTTGTGAAATAATTATTGACGGAGTAGCCACAAATTTCTTCCAGATTGTACAGCAACATTATCTAAAATCCTCGTTACAGTTTAAAATTTCCGGAGTCTTTAATTTATCTGCCGGTCCTCATGGTATCTGGCTTAATATTACCCATTGGAATGATTTCGGCGGTTATTTTCCTGTCCCGAGATTTAAGGTTTTGTCTGTGGTTTATGATGGGGTATATCTGGAGTGATTTTTTTCCAAAGCAAAAAAAATAGAGTACAGTGAGAAAGTTATGATTTTGCTGCCTGCACAGTTTTATGAAATTTATCGTGAGTAAAGGGCAGCTTTTCACGCTTCATTTAAACATTGCGACTCTGCGAGCCACTATTTCACGCAAAGATGCAGAGCCGCAAAGCAGGTAAGAAATTTATTTTTGAATAAAGTTTCCAAAGTTATTCAAGTTTTCGCCCACACGTGAAATAGTGGCTTACAAAGGTGCAGAGTCGCAAAGTATTAAGCCTTACTTATCAAAGAAAAAGTTGTGAAAGTGACCCTTTTTCGAGTTTTCTTTTATATGAATTCTTTAAATCTGTCAAATCATTTTGATCTGTGACTAAATCCATTATTCTTTGATTTGGTATAAACTTACCCGATAGTCATTAAAGAATTTTTTGCCTTTGGTGAAAAAATAAAAAGGAGGCCATCTGTTTCATGTTTGTATAACGATGTATTTTTTCTACATAAACTATGATGTTTTTTATGAAGATGGTAGGATGACCTCCTGTTTTAATACAAAGTGCCTCTTTAACTAGATATTATGAATAATTAGAAGCCCAAATCTATAATTCATAGTAACATATCTGAGGATTGAGAATGTTATGAGAGGCACTTGTTTATTTTATAAGTTGTGTATTTATTGTCAATTGATAAAAGAAAGCGGCTTTTATTTATTCCTAATTGTTGCGTCTTTATCAAAAATAATCCATTATGAAAAATTTAGAGCCCGCTTTCTTATTGCATGTTTTTATATAAATAAATACTTGTTTTTTAATTTTTTTAGGCAGCATAGTTATAGTGTCTCTCTAGTTTTTCGATTTTTATCTAAACTAAACTTTTATAAGAACGTTGTTGGTGAGAGACACTATAGCTACGAACATATAATATGTTACTGCCTTTGGCAAAATCTCATTTCTAGAAATTTGCTTATACAAAGATTGCAGATTATAATAATAAAGCCAATCGCAAAGTAATAACTGGTTGCTATTGCGAATAACTGGAAGAATATGGGAGTAAGTGGTTTTCCGGAGTATTTAAAAAACAGGTGGCTACAGCGGGGCATACCAACAGAATAGTGAATTTAGTCACAGATCAAAATGATTTGACAAATTTAAAGAATTTATATAAAATCAAAGAAAACCTGAAAAGGGTTACTTTCGTAATTTTTTCTTTTATAAGGCTTAATTACTTTGCGGCTCTGCGCCTTTGCGAGCCATTATTTCATACAAGGGTGAAGAGCCGTAAAACAGGACAAGTTATAAAACCTACTTTACCTAAATAAGAATCTTCTTGGTGTAGAGTTTCCGATAATCAATTGAAAACAACTGCTGTAAAAGGAAAACAGGAAAAGAAAGTCTAGTTTTTGATTTTGAGAAATCGATGAAAATCTTCGAGTTTACGTCTGGCAATAGGTAATAACGTGCCGTCCGACATTTCGCAATAGCTCCCATCTTTTTTGATAATCGTAACAAGGTGCTCAATATTAAGTATAAAAGAATGGTGTATTCTGAAAAAGCGGGTTTTGTCCAGTGTTTCCTCAAAACTTAAAAGATTTTTACTTGAGGTGTATTTTTTACCTTCAATGGTATGGAAAACAGTATATTTATTGTCTGCCTCAATATAGGTAATCTGGCTGCTTTTAACCATATCAACCTTATCCAGGGAAGGAATCGCTATATATTCTTTGTTTTCAGAAAAAGAAACGGGTTCGCCGGAAAATGATGTCAGCTTCCCAAAATCAAAAAAGTCTTGTTGCTCAATATTTTTTATAGCCTTGTTTACGGCCAGAATTACATCTTCTATAATGATTGGTTTTAGAATATAATCCACAGCATTATACTTAAAAGCTTTGAGGGCATACTCATCATATGAGGTAACGAAAATTACCTGCGCTTTAAGGTCGTCCAATTGGTCAAGGATTTCGAAGGAATTGCCTTCGTTTAATTTTATATCCAAAAAAAGAATATCCGGTTCCTTCTCCCTGATTTCTGAAATGCCTTCTGATATGGTCAGGGCTTCGCCCACGACTTCTATACTCGGGCAGTATTTGGTGACGAAATGTTTTAATAAGGCTATATTGTTGACTTCATCGTCAATTATGAGGGCTTTATGGGCTTGCATATGTTTAAAATTGGAGGAGGACTAAAGTTAAGAAAATTTTGTAAACCTGCCAATAAAGTTAAATAATTAAGTGAAAATTAAGAATCGCTTTAAGGCTGTTGTAATTTTAAGGTTACCCGTGTGCCGCAAGGCATTCCATTTTTTTCTAAATCGTCAATTTTAAGGATAACAGCTTTAGCATTATTGTTGGGATAGTTCATGATGTTAATGCGTTCATTGACTATTGTGGTAGCCCATGATTTGTGCGATTCTTTTTTATTTACAGCATTTTTTGCAGCCATAATTCTGCCAATTCCATTGTCTTCGACAACAACCACCAAATAGCCTTCTTCCATAGAAAAACTGATTGTTAGTTTTTTGTCCTGTTTTTTGGAAAGCCCATGCAGTATGGCATTTTCTACAAAAGGTTGGATTAGCATTCCTGGTAGAAAAATAGTACTGGTATCCCTAACGCTGTTTTGAACATTTACAGAATATTTTAATTCATCGTTGAGCTGCAGGTTGTTGAGTAGTAAGTAATTGTTGAGGTATTCAATTTCGCTTTTGAGCGTGATGAGTTCCTGCCTTGAAATGTCGAGCGTTTGTCTGAAAAGTTTAGAAAAAGCACCAAAATATTTGTTGGCTTCGGCTTCTCCTTTTAAAATCAGAACGCTTTGCATATTATTTAAAATATTAAATACAAAATGAGGGTTCATCTGTGCTCTTAGGGCGCTGGATTTTAGTTCCTTGATTTCTTTTTCCCTTTCAAAAAATCTTTTTTGTCTTCGGTTACGCCTGATAAAGAAATAGATTATCGAACCAAGCGCTAACAATGCCATTAAGATGATAAAAAGTGGCGTTTTATAAAAAATCTGTTCAACATGGAGGTTGATTTTTACTTCATTGAGGGTTTCAATACCTTTCGCGTCTTTTCCCTTTACCCGTAATACATAATTTCCGGGCGGTAGACTGGGAAGCTCAACAAGCCCGGATGTTCCGGCATCTATCCACTCATTTCTGAGTCCTTCTATTTTATAGAGATAGGTGTTTTTTTCAATGTAAAACAGTTCATTAATAGAGAATACTGCCGAAAAATAATTTTTATTATAAGGAAGGTTGATTGTTTTTTTATTAAGACTTAAATAATCGGTTACATTTTTATTCCTGTCACTGGAAAAATAGGTTGAACTATACAAAAAAATAGTGTGGGGATGTTTTCCCCTGAGTTCTATTTTTCCGGGATTGAATTCGACGATACCGTTTAGGCCTCCGAAATAAAATGCATTCTCATTTTTTTTGTAGGCAGATCTGAGATTAAATTCATTGTCAGCCAGTCCGTCTTCTTTATAATATAAGGCGAAAAAACCTTTCTGTTTGTCAAATCGGGTAAGCCCGTAATAGGTTGAAAACCATAACGCTTCCTTGCTTTCCAATATGCCGCATATGATATTATTTGAGAGTCCGTCAGATTGTGTCAGGTTTTTGAACCAATTTGTTTTTGGGTCCAGGAAAACGATTCCCCTTCCGTCAGTACCAATCCATAGATTGCCTTTTTCGTCTTCATGTAATGTCAACAGGCTTTTATAATCAAAGGCTGGATTAATACTCTTGTAATTTATAAAATCTTTTCCTTTTTCCTTTAAGAAAAGCCCATCCCGGGTTGCAATCCATTTTTTACCATCTTTACCCTCTGTAAGGCTGAGAACGGAAATATTTCCCAAATAATAACCATCTTCTACGTAAGGATTTATTTCTTCCGTTTTTTTATTGAGAATATACAAGCCTTTGTTGGAGCCAATCCATAATTCATCAGGTAATTTTTCTTTCATGTATTCAACCTTGAAACCTTTTGGTAACTCAATGTCTTTTTTCGTATGGGTAAGCAGGTTTACCTTTTTAATCCAATGGTATTCTTGTGAACCCCATAAGATAGAATCGTTTTTGTCTAAAACGAGAATATCATATAAACCATTTTTTTCACCCTTAACTAAAAATTGTTCCGGTTTTTTGTCCTTTTCTTGTTTGAAAAGACCTTCGTAGGTAGCTATGAACAGATTGTTTTTTGAATCTGAAACAATGCCTCTCGTGCTATACTGCTTGTCATCGAATTGCAGTTTCCTTTTAAAATTATTTGGTATGATTAATAATTTGAAGAGTTCATCATAGCCGGATATCCATATAAAATTAGGATAATGCTTGTTGTTGGCTATTGAAATTTGCTTTTTGAAGTGTAGGGTGTCAATGGTAGTAATCTCATTAGTTTTCTTATTAATCTGATTAATAAAGAGATTCGAATCATCTGCCAAATAAAGCTTTGAATCTACAACCAAAGCTCTGCTACTCCAGTTACAGCTCCCTAAATAGCAGGTTTCGTCATACGGATAATTGAATATTTGTATGTCCAATCCTTTCAAATAGATGTATTTGTAGGACCTATTGTTGTACTTATAATAGCCGCTGCTGTTTTCGGTTACAATTTTACCGTTTTCAAAAAGAGTAAATTCAGGGTTGATTTCCTTATCCAGGGTATGAATATTTACAGAAAAATGTATTCCTCCTGAATCAATATAAAAGAGATTGTATCCGGATTTTGCAATGATTCTGCCATTATTTAAAACCCTGATTATTTCAATTTCTTGTTTATCTTTCAAAAGAGGGTGAGTAACCTGAGTCACCTTTCTGTCGGGTGTAATTTTAATAAGGTAGCGCGAGCCATTACTAATCCAAAGATTATCCATCTCGTCTTTGGCAATAAAGGTTTTGGAACTTAATTTTTCCGTAGGGTATTGAATGCGATCCACCTGAAGTTTATCTGCCGTAATGATATAAGCCTTATCCAGTTCGGCAGCCCAAATGGTATTATTATGGTCTTGAATCCATGCATTTTTGGAAAGATAAAAGTTGTCGTCATGGCTGTTTCCATCCTTATAAAACTGATACCTGAGCTTGTTTTTTCCGTCAAATCTATAAAAATCCCCATCACGATTGGTGGCATACCACACAAACCGGCTATTATCAACAAAAGCCGAGCTCGAGAAAAGATAAGTGTTAAATCCGTCGCGGATCTGGGCTTCTTTTAAAGCATAATCCTGTCCGGATACACAAACAGTAAATAACAAAAAAAATAGAGTTATGCGTAAATGCATGAAAAAATAAATTACACAACTAAAATAGTTATTTTATAGAAATAAATAACAATATGTTTTTTGAAAGCAATTTACCACTTACTCCTCAATTCAACCACTTACTCCCAAATATGACCTTTTGTTACTTCTTGCTTTAGGTTTCGCAAAAGAATTCAAACCTTTGAACTATTAAAGATGGGGGAATACGCACCCTATACCAGTTTACTGCGACAGGTAAATTAATAAATTGTGGGAGTAATTTTATTTTTTGCCTGTCCCAAACTGGTATAATTAAGCTACAATTTTTGACTGTATACTTTCCTTGTCAACAGGGTTGGATGGAACAGCATAACTAAAGATACTACCAGCCGAGTTACGGTTTTCCGCCCAAATCCTTCCACCTAGTTTTACTATAAAATCCTTACTGAACGAAAGTGCTATGCCGGCACCTTCATGCATTGAGCCGCCCTTACTGCTAATAGAAAACAGTTTTTCTATCTGAGTATGTGACAAGCCCGGCCCTTCATCTTTTACGGAGATAACAATCTCAGAATCGGTTTTAAATGCGTCTACAGCAATAGTCTTACCTTTAGGTGAGAATTTTAAAGCATTGGAAAGCAGGTTTCTATTTACAAATTGAAGCATTTCCTTGTCTGATGTGGCCAAAATACCTTCCGGCACATTATTGATAACCGTAATTCCTTTTTCATTGAGCTGCGCATTGTAACCACTAATGGCTTCGTCAAGTAACGAACGGATATCCACCGTTTCAAAATTAATTCTGAACTCTCCAAGTTGGCGTTTGATCCATTGCAGGGTAGCATCAAAATTTTCCAGCGTTCCGGAAATATCATTACTGATTGTCAGATAAAAAGATTCCTTTTCAGATTCGGTAAGTTCCGTATTACGCTCTAAGAGTCTTACCATATAGAGAGTTGAAATAAGAGGCGAACGGAAGTCATGTGCAAGAATAGAAACCAGGTTAGATTTCATGGCATCGGCTTCAGATAAGGAAGCATTCTTTTTATCGATGATTTCATATAATGCGGCTTTCTTTTTAGAATCATTTCGGATTTTTTTATACGCCCGGAATAATAGCAATAGCAAAATACCGCACACTATTGAAAAGACGGTCAATATTATGATAGTCTGTCGTGATGCTTTTTGTGACCGCTCCAAATCCTTGTTATTTTCCTGGATTTGGTAGTAATGCACATAATCTCCAATGAATTTTTCCAGGCTGGCTTGCCGCTTTAATTGTGCGGCAATCATCTTTTCGCTTAATTCCCGCTCTTTTTCAATATTCCCGCTCATTTTTGCGAACCGCAGCATCGAAAATAAGACCGGGGCTTTTAATTCGTCATAACCGTTAGATTCTATTATGGCCATCTGCTCCTCCATATATTTCAGGGCTAATTCCGGGTTGTTAGCGTTAAATTCAGCCATAGCGTTTAGCCCCTGAAGCTGTAATCGCTCAAGTTTGGCTGCTTTTGCCTCCTGAAGCGAACTTTCCAATAACGGTAAGGCTTTATCTCTGACGCCCCGAATCATATAAAAAATACCAAGAATTTGCTTGTTGCTTATAAGAAGTGACTGGTCGTTTAGTTTTTCACCAATTTTATTGGAGCGTTCCAGATAATACTGAACACTGTCTTCAGAAAGCTGTGGATTTGCCATACAATAATTGGCATATACCCTGCTCATGATGCTGTCTGTCGGGATGCTTTTTCCTATTTTCAAAGCCTGCCTGTTATATTCCACGGCCCGAAGCTGGTTTCCTATTTGCATCTGTAGGCTCGCAAAATTCATGTAGAGCTGCACCGTATTTTGTTTGTCGCCCATTTTTTCATAATCAGCAAGAACCTGGCCGAATATTTTTACAGCCTCATTACTAAGTCCCTTTAAGGCTAATGAGATTCCAATTACATTTTCTGCATCAACGGCTCCCTTTTTATAACGGATTCTTCCGGCAACAGTACGGGCATTCATCGCATAAATCAAACTGCTGTCCGGATTTTTCATATGCATCAGCATACCAATACGGTTGATTTTGTTGACATATGAAATACTGTCCTTTATATGTGGCAGACTCTTTTGAAGTTTCTGTATTTCCTGGGTTTGGGAATGGGAATAGGAAATGCAGAGTAAAAACAGAGCCAAAAACAAAATATTTTTTAAGGGGAATAATTTGGGCATCTTCTTATTTTTTTGTAAAAATAAGGATTAAAATCATGCGAAGCGGTTTTTGATAAAGTAAGAATAATAATATGATATTTTTCCTTGCTTATTGAAAGTTACAGAGGAAGTTTTTTATAAATAATGTTCCGGATAAAAGCCGGAAATTTCTCGAATTGATTTCAATAGCTTTTTATTTTTAAAATAAAAAAATATATTTAGTTGATTATCAATTATCATTGACTACATTTGTTGCGATATTATATAACAGGTTTCTGTTGCCTTCTCTGGAATAGTTTAAAACACTCTTTTTCTCTCTCTCAGTTTTTGCTTTCTCAGGTGCCATTTTTTAATCTTAAAATTATTTACTTATGAATATTTTTGTTGGCAATCTGAGTTTTAAGACTTCAGAAGAACAATTGTTCGACTTATTTGCTTCCTATGGAGAAGTAACTTCAGTTAAAATCATTACAGACAAATTTTCCGGAAATTCCAGAGGCTTTGCCTTTGTTGAAATGCCTGAACAGGAGGAAGCGCAGAATGCTGTAGACAACCTGAACGATTCTGAGTTTGACTCACGTACAATGGCAGTAAAAGAAGCAATGCCAAAAGAAAACGATACGCGTTCCAGAAAAAAACACTATTAGAAATCAGTATTTCATTTTGATCATTATTCGTTTGTAAACGATTCAAGGATGGTTAGGCTTTTAACCAACGGATATGATTAGCCTATGTTCATGCAATGAACTATATGGGAATGATAATTCCATCCTAAAAGTAAATCCTCATTTCCATTTAAATAAAAAGTACCCAATATGGCAGATTCGTTTTTTAAAAAAGAAAACAATAAAAAAAAACAAAAGAAGCAGCAGGATAAAATTTCCAGAAGAGAAGAACGAAAAACAAATAACAATAAAGGGAAAGAGCTTGATGATATGATTGTTTATGTCGATATCAATGGAAATTTCACTTCATTGCCACCCCACGCTCAGAACAGGGAAGAGGATGCTGCTAAAGCCAGGCAATCTAAAAAGGCGGAAATGATTACGGAAGACACAATTTTTTCGGGCATAGTTTCCTATATGAGCGAGAAAGGCTACGGTTTTATTACAGAAGAAAACAGCAATGAAAATATTTTTTTCCATTACGGACAATTAAATGAAGCTGTTAAAAAACATGATGTAGTACATTATAAAAAAGAAAAAACACCAAAAGGATATCAGGCAACAGATATAAAAAGCAATAAATAACAAATAAAAAAAGAGATGCAAGAAGGCACAGTAAAATTTTTTAATGAATCTAAGGGATTTGGATTCATTTCACAAGACGGAAGCAACGAGGATATTTTTGTCCACAGTACCGGATTATTGGATAAAATTAATGAGAACGACAAGGTTGTTTTTGATATTGAAAAAGGTCAAAAAGGTTTGATGGCCGTAAATGTCAAAAGAAGATAATTACCTGTATTTGTTTGTAAGAAGGTGTATAAAATTTAATTTATACACCTTTTTATTTTTAAAAACGGTACACAAAAGCATTGATGTTCATTCCGGCTCCTACAGAAGCAAAAAGAACAATATCGTTTTCTTTGATTGAATGCTGTGGCAGCTCGTTTTTTAAAATCATGGTTAACAGTGACGGAATTGTAGCCACGCTGCTATTTCCAAGTTTGTGTATTACCATGGGCATTATATTTTCAGGCACGGGAGTTTTGTAAATTTTATAAAAACGGTTTACGATTGCTTCGTCCATTTTTTCATTGGCCTGATGGATGATTATTTTAGAGAGGTCATTAATAGAATAACCGCTGTCATCCAGGCATTTTTGCATGGCACCGGGAACATTCAAAAGGGCAAATTCATAAATTTTCCTACCATCCATCTTCAGGTACCGTATATTGGGACAGTTTTCATTATTATACGATTTTCCAAAATACAGGTAATCTTTCTCATTAAGGGTGAAAGAACCGGAGAGATGTGATTTTATTCCCGATTCGTCATTACTGGTTTCAAGAATAGCGGCACCGGCACCATCAGCATAAATCATACTATCCCTATCATGCGCATCGACTACACGCGTAAGGGTTTCCGCTCCAATAACAAGGCATCTTTTGGCTATTCCCGATTTGATAAAGGCATGCGCCTGTATCATGCCTTCAATCCAGCCCGGACAGCCAAACAAGACATCATAGGCTACACAAAAATTATTTTTGATTTTTAAAAGATGCTTGACACGCGATGCAAGGCTTGGAACCATATCAGATTGGATTGTTCCTGTACGGACATCGCCAAAATTATGCGCGAAAATAATGTAATCAAGTGTTTCCGGGTCGATTCCTGAATCTTCTATGGCAGATTGGGCAGCCAAAAAGCCTAAATCAGAAGCGACCTGATTAGGATGCGCATAACGTCTTTCCTCAATACCGGTAATTTCTTTCAGTTTACTGGCAATGGTTGCATTGTCTTGTTTTAAGGCATCTCCCGCCTGGTCTAAAAAGTGATGCTTGTCAAAAAATAGATTGGTAATGGCCTGGGAAGGTATATAGTTTCCCACGCCTATAATTTTACTCGTCATTAATAAAGGTCACTTTTTACAGTAACTTCATTTTATGAAGAGAATTAAAGTGATGCGGTAAATATAATGATTTTAGATTATATGCTATTTTATTATCTGATTCTTTTGTATTTCAATGCGCTGTTTTTAATGGTTGTCAATAGTTTTTATAGTGTGTCTTTTGTAAATGTATATTAAGCATTTAGAAGAGGTTTACTTCATTTTGCACTACTATCAGGTAACAAATACAAATGTATCGCGGTCCAGACCCGAAGAAAGAAATTGCCAGTTGACATGAATTACCTTGGCAATTGTATCTCTTAGAGTTTCAAAATTATTGGGTTTTGTAATATAGACATTGGCACCGGCAATCAATGTATCTTCAATATCTTTTTCTGCGGAAGAAGTCGAATAGATTACAACAGACAATTGTCTGTAGCGGTCATTCTTCCTGATTTCCCGAAGTGTTTCGAGACCACCCATAATGGGCATGTTCAGGTCCAGAAAAATAATGTCCGGGACAGTTTCGTTTTCATTCAGGTAATTTAATACCTCAAGGCCATTCTGGAACATCAGGAGTTGATTCCCGGAATTCAACTGAGAGAATGCCTCTTCGAAAATCATACGGTCTTCCGCATCATCATCTACAAGGATGATGTGCATTGTTTCGTTTAGGTTTTTCATTCTTGGTGCAAATTAAGGGACAAATAAAATTATAAATCCACTGCTTAAACAAATGTTAATGATTTCTAAAAAAATAGTAAAAAATACAGCCATTTCTTTGCTTTTCCGAATAGGAAAAAGAAAAATCAGCTTTCGATATGCAGTGGGTAATGGCAAAATCGGGAACAATTTGCTCGTCGAAAGAGTTCATAAAGTCTCTCCGAGAAAACAGTGACAAAATCCAAAAGTAGTGGAGGACCCATGGACAAACATCGAATTCTTTAAACAATAGCTAAGGTATCCGCAGTATAGTGTAAGTTTTTAATTCTTTGAGGAGAGAAAGGAAATCTTAAATCCGTCGAGATATCCCATCAAAAAAGCTTTCAGGTATTTTTCTCTTTCCGGTGTTTCTATCCTCAATTCTTTCATAATCAGCTGCAAGACAGCAATGTTAACACTTGTATCTTCTTCTTCAAATGCCTGATTACATCCCAGATTGTACAATTCAATAGGAATTCGGTCATGAATGCCTAACAGTAAGAGGGTCTCGATATAAAAAAGAGAAGTACTGCTCATGTCCTTACTATTGATTTTTAGCATTGGGTGGTGTTATTTCACCTTTTACAGAGTCTTTACCTGTTGATAATCGTGAAGCATCGTTCTGTATTGAATCGCCTTCTGGTTTTGTGGCAGGAAGTACAGTATCGGCTGAGGTTGGCGGGTTTTTAATATCAGATTCAATACCGTCATTTCGTCTATTGCAGGAAACGATGGAGAAAAAAATTAGCAACAGACCTATAGTTTTTAATTGGGACATGGCTTTTTGTATATTATTGAGCAATTGTAAAGTTAAACAATTCTTAAAGAGTCGTTTTATATGATTACAAAAGATTGTTATATCTCGCCAGAGTCTTTTTAAGGGCATTTACAAACAAATAATAAAATTATATAAGGCAGGCGGCTCTGGAAATTCCGAATTTTATTTTAGTAAATTTTAAAATAACAATCATGAAACAGAGAGATATTTATACGCTTGCCTTGTCAGATAAAGTAATATTAGTAACAGGTGGCACAACAGGAATAGGAAGAGCTACAGCCCATCTTTTGGCATCATTGGGGGCCAGAGTATTCATTACCGGACGCCATCAGGAACAATTAGAAGAAACATTGCGTGATGGTAAGACCATTTATCCGGATGCCATGCTATCGGGTATTGCTTCTGATTTGTCTTCTGAGGAAGGAATCGAAAGAGTATTCCAGGCAATGGAATCAGAATTTGGCACTATTGACATATTGGTCAACAATGCAGCTTTGTCTGCCAACAGTGCTGCGGAAGGCAATTATAAAGAATGGAGCTATATTCTCAATACCAATCTTTTAGGATATATAGCTTGTGCCAATGCGGCAATCAGCAGAATGAAAACAAAAAACGGAGGACAAATTGTTAATGTCGGGTCTATGAGTGCCGAAATCCGGGAAACCGGTAGCAGCGTGTATGTGGCAACCAAATCAGGAATACAGGGGTTTACTGCCGCATTGCGCAAAGAACTCAATCCGGACCAGATCAAGGTTACGCTGATAGAACCCGGAGCCGTAAATACAGATATGCAACCCGGAAGCGGTGAAGAACGCCAGGAGAAAGTCGATGCTATGGAAATGCTTGATGCCTGTGATATTGCAGAAGCTATTGCTTTTTGCCTTTCGCGTCCCGATCATTGTGATATAGTAAGTATGCAGATTCGTCCGCTTAAACAAATTATATAAGCATTTGGAGGAAGATCATGATTTTAGATTTATGATTTTAGATTTATGATTTTGGGTAATGGGGTTAGATGGCTGCAATGTTGGCCCTGAATTTTTTATAAAAGTCACTTGATGGAAACCTTGAACCAATATTTCCAAAAGGCTGTTCATACCACAACGGCTTTTCTTCCACATTTACTATCAGCTATTATTACACTTGTAATAGGATTCATAATTATCCGGCTTTTCCGGAAATTTATGATGAGGCTCATTGAGAAGAAACGTTTTGACGCTACACTTCTTAAATTTGTAATGGATATGGCAGTATGGACAATGCGTGCGCTGCTTTTTGTGAGTATTATTACCAAACTTGGCGTAGAAACATCAGCTTTTGTTGCGGCTATTGGAGCAGCTGGTCTTGCTATTGGACTTTCACTTCAGGGCTCCTTATCGAACTTTGCCGGCGGTTTGCTGATTATTCTTTTTAAACCGCTACGTGTTGGTGATTATGTTGAAGCCCAGGGAGAAGCAGGAACAGTGGCTGCAATTTTTATTTTTAGCACAAAAATCATTACCGGAAACAATCAATCCATCTACCTTCCAAACGGAGCCTTGTCTAATGGAATTATCAGAAACTTTTCAAAGGAAAAGTTACGCCGTGCCGAAATTACGCTGAGTGTGAATCATGACAGTGATATTTCGCTGGTAAAGGCGCTATTGTTTAATGTTATACGTTCTGACAAAAGAATACTTCAACTGCCTGAACCTGCGGTTATGATTAAAGACATTACTGCAGATGCGCTGCTGCTGTCTGTATTGATGTGGACAACAAACGAAGACTACGGATGGGTTGTCTCTGACTTTTTGGAAAAAATTAAAAAATCGTTTAAAGAACAGGGCATTAGCAATCCGGCTCCCAAACGCGAGATTATTATTGAAATTAAAAACTACCGGGATACAAAAGAGAAATAAGTGCTAAAAAAAAGATTCTTTAATTATTTAAATCTGATTTTTTGAACAACTGGAAGTAATTTCAATTCGTTGGTCAAATGCAAAACATCAGTTTTTGCACCAACAAAACGGGCTTTGACGGTATATTTTTTATTTTTCTTTTCCATTGCCAAAAGAGAAAAATTCAAGTGGTACGAAATTAATTTTTCAAGCAACAGCGTACCTTCTTCCTTTTTAAACAATCGGACGGTCATTCTGTGTTCGCGGACTTGCGACTTTTTATTCTGCAATTTTTGAACTACATACAAGATGAGTACTGTAATAACGGTGGCTACAAGACCTGTAATATACATTCCACCACCAATGGAAAGTCCAACAGCTGCGGTAGCCCATAATCCGGAAGCGGTAGTCAGTCCTTTGATGTTTCCCCGTTTAAGAATCAATATGATTCCCGCACCCAGATAGCCAATACCTATAACTACTGAAGAAGCAACACGCGAGGGGTCCAATTCTACATTAGGATAGCCCAAAATGTCAGAAAAACCAAAACAGGAAACGAGCATAACCAATGTAGAGCCCATACAGGCTATCATGTGCGTCCTAATGCCGGCAGCCCAATCTTTTCGTTCGCGTTCAAATCCTATCATGCCACCTAAAAGTGCTGCAAACAAAAGCCTTGCTATTATTTCATACCATGCGATCATACTTTAGAAGCGAGTTTTTCTACTATTTTTTCCATATATCTTTTCCCTTCAGCCATAGCCTCCGGACTAAAATTATTGTCTTTAAAATATTTTTGTGCAAAACTTTCCAGGTTTTCTTCAAACTCCTGCAAAAAGCTTTGCACAAAAATAAAATGCTCTGTTTTATCCTTACTTCTTCCTTTTTCCAGGGAATACTTTATCTCATAGCTGGCAAACAGGATAATGATAGCTTCTCTAAATTTTTCCATACCTTTTCAGTGTACCCATAAAAAAAGACTTTATAGCCGGGTCAAATAAATAAGTTTATGAGATTGTTTAAGTTGGCTACTCATCTAATTTGTCATGTCCCTCAACCTTCACAATCTTATTGTAAATGCCAAGCAACAGGAAAGGAGCAACCCACTGGCCAAAAAAAAGGCTGGTATGTTTCCTCCCCATTATTTTAAGTGTTGCAGATATGCCCATCGCACCCAATCCGGCATACAGGAATAAATCTGATGGCAGTTTTGAAGTCTGCTCCTCAATTGCCTTTGCGACTTTTCCTTCTTCTCTTTCTTCATTGATTAAATTTTCCATAAGTTTTTTTTTAATGGTTATAATGTAAAGTGACAAAAAAATATGTTTTCCTTACTTATATAATACTGAACAGAAGTTATATAGTAGTCCATAAGGGCAGGTTCAGACAAAAAATTAACTTATAAATCCTGTGTGAGATTATATAAAAGCTCTTTACAGAGGGAGGTCTAAATTTATACTGCTAAAGCCTTAAAACAGATATGGATAAAAAGTTTACCTCATGGACAGCCATGGCGCAGTCTGATATTGAAACAGCAGAACTGATTGCCTCAACATTACAATCCGGTTTTAATTTTGAACTTTTCAATACCGGCGATTCCCTATGGATTGTAGCCGTTTGGCCTGATAAAACAAGAACTGCTTTCAGGATAGCTTTTGCATTAAACGGTCATTTTGAAAATGTTGTGGTAACAGACCGCAAAGGCCTATTACAAATCAGAGCCAATACCCGTTTGGGAAAATACAATACAGAAGTAAGCTTTCCTGAAAAGAAAGGACATCTGGTGAGATATACTACCACTTTTGAAGCTGATTTTTCGTTCTGTATTCCTTTCTGGCCAAGAGATATTGTTCCGTTAACTAAAACAGGAAGTTTTGAAAATACGGCGGCAAAAATTCATACCAGCCAGATTGGGACGCGTTCCGGACTAATTTATTTCAGCCTGACACGGCCTAAAACCGGCTCTGTATTTTATTTTCAAAATCTAAGCGCACTTTCGGATTATTGCGAAGCTACCCAAACGTCTATTGGCGAAACCGTAGGCGGTGAATGGCCGGAAATAGGGTTTCAATTGCCGGTATCGCAAGATAATCCGTTACCGGCCGGAAAAAAAGTAGTGTTGACAGATGCGTTTGTATTGCTGAGCGAAACAGTTCCTGTATCGGAGCCGGAAATTACCCAATCTTTTATGGAAAATCTTGCGAATGTTTATATACACCTGCCAAAACTTGATACGGAATACCATGACTGGTTATCACTCAGCCAAAAAGCAATGGACGACTTGCAGCATAATAAAGGTTGTTGGACACAGGTAGGCGGAATTCCTTACCTGAATGCTTATTTATGTGACTATAAAACTCCTCCGGAAATAATGGTCCAGCTGTCGGTATTGCTTCCGCTAAAAGAGTTTTCAGACTGGAAAAAGATAAAACCGGAATTATATAATGAGTTGAAATGTACATTGCCGGAATTTTATGATGACCGTATTAAAAGTATTGTCCGATGGCTTCCTGCACTTAGTGAGGAACTCGACAATTCTGAGGAACAGAAAAAAGAAATGGTCATGGATTCCTGGTACCTGCATCATCCGCTCATGAATCTTGCAAGGTTAGCTTTGGCGGGTGATAAGATTTCTAAGAAATTACTATTAAAGTCCGTTGATTATGCAGTTAAAGTAGCCAGATATTTCAAATATGAATGGCCTGTATTTTATAAAATGGATACCCTTGAAGTGATACGGGAAGAGACAGAACCGGGGAGAGGAGGTGAGAGAGATGTGGCAGGTTCCTATGCCCATTTAATGTTGTTGGTGTGGAAACTTACGGATAATCCGCTTTATTTTAGAGAAGCTGAAAAAGCAGCAAGGAAACTGGAAGGATTGGGTTTCGATATATTTTACCAGGCCAACAATACGGCATTTGCGGCGACGGCGCTTTTGGAATTGTTCAAACTGACCGGAAAACAGAATTATCTCGAATCAAGTTTCGCCTGTTTGGCGGGGTTGTTCAAAAATATGAGGCTTGCGGAATGCAATTATGGAAACACAAAGCATTATCCCAATTTTTTTACTGTATTTCCACTCAATGAAGCACCCTATTCGGCAGCTTATGAAGAAGTTGAAGTATATGCAGCGCTCTATGATTATGTGTTGTCTTCTGAAGGAATTACCATGCCGTCAGGATTATTATTGCTGCTATCTGAATTTATAAAATATTCGCTGTCACGAATGCCCTACTACTATCCACCCATGCTACCACGCGACATTTTATCTGACGAAGTCCGAACAGGAGAACTGCAACATTCGCTTTGGATTCCGTTGGAAGACCTTAATGACGGATGGGAAAAAGCGGGGCAGGTAGGACAGGAAGTATATGGAGCCGGATTGCCTTTTGCCGTTGTATCAAGGCAATATTATAGACTGGAGGAAGAAGACCTTCTGTTTTTTGTAGACTACCCGGTTAAAGGATTCCGAAAAATCAGCAATAGTTTGCACTTCCATACATTAGGTTCTTCATTGATGCCTTGTCATGTCTATATAATTGGCCATCGGGAGCATAAGGTTAGCACACATACTGATACTATTGCCTCAAAATCAATAGCACCAGGGCTGATTCAATATGCAATCACAGGCAACAGCAAGGTCAAAATCAGTTGGTAATTCAGTATGATGGTTACTTATAAAAATAGCAGCGGACAATCCGGAATCAAGGCATACGAAATAGTACCGGAAGGTATTGCTGTGCAATTTTTGGATGGTGACATCTATCTTTATACTTATGCCAGTACAGGAAAAGAGGCTGTTGAAAAAATGAAAAAGCTGGCTACTTATATTTCACAAAATGTTCAGGACAAATTTGAAAAAAGACTACGCTGAATAACACACAAATCTTTCAAAAGTCAGGTTGAAATAATTAATGATGTAATATTTTAAGAACTATCCTGTAAATTTTACGCCAATAACAATTTGTAAATTAGTTGTTTAACCATAATCAATAAAAAGAAAACTATGAAAACGAATAAAATTCTTAAGAATCTATTTTTTACGGGAACGATTATCTTATTTGCTTTTGTCTTTAATTCCTGCAAAAAGGATAAAAACATAGATACCAAAGAAATTGCACAGGAAGAAAATGAAGAAAAGTTTGATAATTCCAAACAGGATGAAAAAGACTCCCGTTATTTGGTAGAAGCAGCAGAAACAGACAGTAAGGAAATTGAAATTGGAAAACTCGCCCAGGAAAAGAGTACCGACCCTGATGTTAAGGCTTTTGGAAAAATGCTGGTAGACGACCATACTCAGGCTGCCGCAGATGTCAAGAAACTGGCTGCAAGAAAAAATATCTCATTGCCAGATTCAATGACGGAAGAGGCGCGAAAAGAATATGACGACCTTAATAAAAAGAGCGGATTGGATTTTGATAAAAAATTTGCCGAAATGATGGTTAAAGGTCATGAAAAGGCAATCGATAAAATGACTGAGGCAGCTGAAGAAGCGGCAGATGAAGAAATCAGATATTGGGCAACCAATAAAATACCAACGCTGACGGAACACCTTGAACACGCAAAAAGCCTTAAGGAAAAAATAGACAATCGTAAAAAATAAGTATGATGAAAAATAGTGATAAATACATATTCCTGCTCATTCTTATAGCCTGTTTGGTTATGATATTGTCATGCAGGGATAACAATACCAACCGATATGAATCTGATGGAGCCAGCCAAAAGGAAACGTTTACCAATGAAGGAACCATCAGTAGTGGTACAAAAGATACTATGAACAGGCCGGGAACAACCGTAGGTCCGATACAAAGAGATTCAGCCGCACTCGAAGAAGGCAGGCGAAGGTCAGATTAATCAGATCTGTTTTTTCAGAATAGTATAAAGCCCGCAACAACGCGGGCTTTATATATTTTTATACTTACTTAAACAGGAAAATAGCATTTAAAAATCGCCCCATTTCCATCAGATATGGCAACAATATGCCCGTTGTGCAAATCCATAATCTTTTTGCAGACAGCCAACCCGATTCCGGAACCTTTGTATATACTCCTGTCATGCAATCTGAAAAAAATGGCAAATAAATTTTCTGCCTGATTTTGGTCAAACCCGATACCATTATCTTCAATGCATATTTCATACATTCCTTTGCATGCTCCTTCAGGACATACAGAACTGCTTATCTTAATTTCCGGATTTTTCCCTTTCGGTTGGAATTTTAGCGCGTTATCAATCAAATGATAAAACAGAAGCGACAATAATAAAGGATATCCTGTAATGGACGGCAATATCCCGGAACGTGTGATAATTGCCTCTTTTTCACTGATTTTTTGTGCCATATCTGAAAGAAGTGCATTGAGCAGTTCTTCCAAATCAGCAGATGTCAGATTGCTGTCTATGGCCGGAATCCTGGAAAATGAAACAATGTCTTCTGTCAGCAATTTTAGTTTCTGTATGGCGCCCTGGGCTTTTCTAATATTAGCCTTTCCGGCATTACTAATGTTGGGAGCATCTGTCTTGATAATAAATTCCAGATACATATATAATGATTGCAAGGTTTCCCTGTAATCATTTGCGGCGATATTATTAAATGTAGTTAGCTCTGAGTTTAAGGATTCAAGTTCACGGTTTTTCTGGCTGAGTTCCTTATTGAGCGCATTTATTCTGTCATCGGCCAATTTTCGTGCCGTTATATCAGAAGTTGAAGTTGCCACTCCATCATTCAGTTTTACAACAGATTGGTAAAACCAGCCGTCAAACTGCTCATTTACATAATGCTTCTCATATTGTTGAGGTATGCCCGTTTCAGTTACCTCGACAAAGCTGTTAAATATTCCGGTATGCACAACACCCGGATTGTTTTTCAACAGGCTTTGGCCTATAACATCACCATAATAGGTTTCTGAAGTATAATTATTCAGGACCCATATAAAATCTATTATTTTACCTTTTTCATCACGGACAGCTTCAAATACCTGAACCATATCCAATGAACTGTCCAGAGTAGCCTGCAAGAGCTCTCTGTTTTTTTCCAATTCCGCATTTCGTTGTCTCAACTCGTTTTCGAGATGAGACATATAGCCTTCATCTGTTTTTTTCTTCATTCTTGGTTATGACTTGTGCGCCTTTTTTACCGAAACACATTTTACCGGAAAGTCAAATTGTTATTGCATCAAATGGAGGAATCGTAATCTGATACCCCGCCTTGAGATTTAGGTTGAATTCTGTAAAGTTTTTGGTGCTATTTTCCTTTCCGTAACGTAGTTTTTGTACGAACAGGTTTTATAAATAAACATCAATATTCTTGCTGGACCTAAGAAGATATAGCAGTAAGCAATATGCTTGTGAAGTAAAATGTATGAATCAAAGTGACGCGCACTGTGGAGCAAATATATATAAAAAGAGAGTTCTTTTTTTAATTTGCCGGGATATAAATTTTAATAATTTTCCAATATTTTGTGTTCTAAAGAGATACGTTTCTCAGATAACCTGAAAAATAAAGTGTTAAATTCTTTTAATTCTATTTAACAATACTTATCTTAGTTAATCTTTTATCCTACCCTCATAATTGAGGAGATTTTTTTACATCAAAGTCCTTTCGGACTATTTTATTCCTAAACATCAATTTAGCAAATGCTTTCTATCAGAGAGCTGGCAACGCTATTTCGTTAAATGAATTTAATCTTCGGACAACTATATAGTAGCAATTTTTATGCCATAGTATTTTTTGGAATAGAAGCAAACACTATCAACTATACACTATCAACTATACACTATCAACTATACACTATCAACTAAACACTATCAACTAAACACAATGAAAACCTCAGACAAATCGATGCAAATTATACTTGTAGATGACGATACAGATGACCGATTACTTTTTGAAGAGGCATTCAATGAACTGGATTCCGGCGAAAATCTTACGATATTTAAAGATGGACATGAAATACTGGATTATCTGTATACAACAACAGAAATTCCGGACATTGTTTTTCTTGACCTCAATATGCCTATCCTTGGAGGTATAGACATATTACGTGAAATAAGAAAAGATGAAAAATATCAAAAACTGTCTGTAGTAATTTATTCCACATCCTCGGCTGAAAAAGATATTGAAGATTCACTGATTGCCGGAGCCAATATTTATGTCAAAAAACCGAATGATTTTGAGACACTTAAAGAAACCCTAAGGAAAGTAATAAAAATGAACTGGCAGTTTCAATCGGCAGAATTAAACAGGGAAACATTTGTATTTGTTGTCTGATGCCTATATCCCTATATCCGGATTTATTTTTTGCCGCCAGTATTTGAAAGCGCCTTATTTACTTTCTTTATTTTCCTGTCAGGTATCTGGTGGAGAATCAGTATAACGATACTCAGTAAAGAAGAAATAGAATTCGTAATAATAAGCGGCCAGTCCGACTTGAGGATGCCGTAAGCTGTCCAAAGTGATGTTCCGATTAGCAAAACCAGATAAGTTCCGGCAGAAACACCTTTGCTGGTCTTATCTTTTATTATTTTATAAGCCTGCGGAATATTGGCAATAGTAGTGAAAATGGCCGCAAGGGTGCCTATTATAGTTATTGTTTCCATCGGGCGTGCTTAAATCAAATTTTATTGGAATGGTATTGTCTAATTTCCAAAATAAAAATTATTGAGGCTTATATTTTTCCTTCAAAATGTTGTAGGATTGAATACTCCAATACACTTGTAATCATGCAGTAACATACAAACAAAACGTGGAATAGTATAAGACACTATTTTGATGAGGTGCTTAATTTTAAGTATCGGCATGAAGCTTTAGAAGCTTTTGGACCGGCGAGAAGCAGACAAACGTAATCCGGAGTTGAAAACGGCAATCCTGATTGATTATTTAAATATAAGAAAATGCCAGAAGGTCCAAGTATAGTCATTCTAAAAGAAGAAGCCAGGCAGTTTGGAGGTCAGGAAATTATTTCCGTTTCCGGAAACAGCAAAATTGACCAGAACAGACTGTTAGGTAAAAAGGTAATTTCTTTCCGAAGCTGGGGCAAGCACTTTCTGATCTGTTTTAAAGATTTTACAGTCCGTATCCATTTCCTGCTGTTTGGAACTTATAGAATTAACGAAACCAAAGATGCTCCGGTTCGCCTAAACCTGACTTTTCCATCAGGAGAAATAAATTTTTATTCTTCCTCTGTAAAAATACTGGAAGGTGACGTTAACCTGCATTATGACTGGAGTGCAGACGTAATGAATGAAAGCTGGAATCCGAAACAGGCCAAAGAAAAATTAAAAAACATCCCGAACAAACAAATTTGCGATGCTCTGCTGGAACAGGACATTTTTTCCGGTGTTGGCAACATTATAAAAAATGAAGTACTGTACAGGGTTCGTGTTCATCCGGAATCCTTAGTCGGAAAAATCCCTTCGAAAAAAAGGGACGAGATTATAAAAGAAGCCAGAAATTACAGCTTTCAGTTTTTGGAATGGAAAAAAAAGTTTGAACTTAAAAAACATTGGCTTGCCCATACCAAAAAAACATGTCTCCGATGTGACCTCCCAATTTTGAAGAAATATACAGGAGTGAAAAAACGCAGGAGCTTTTTTTGTGAGAATTGCCAGATACTATACCAATGAAAAAGAAAAATATATACATAGGCTGTTCCAGCTATAATACTGCTGACTGGAAAGGTGTTTTCTATCCGGAAAACTTACCTAAAACCAAATGGTTTGAATATTACTGCGAACATTTTTCTACCTACGAGCTCAATTCGACATTTTACAGGTTTCCCACACTTAAAAGTTTGCAGTCATGGCACGATAAAACACCCGAAAACTTCCTGTTTTCAATAAAAGCACCCAAACAGATTACCCATATTCACAGGTTTAAAGAATGCAGACAGCTAATAGAAGACTTTTATATGGTGAGCAGTGAAGGACTTGCCGGGAAATTAGGTTGTGTTTTATTCCAATTGCCGCCAGGTTTTGATTATAGTGCCTCAGGTCTGGAACTGATAGTAAACAGCCTTAACCCTGAATTTAAAAACGTAGTCGAATTTCGTAATCAAAGTTGGTGGATATCCGAAGTATGTGATGTTTTAAAGCAAAGAAACATAACCTTTTGCAGTGTAAATTATCCTAAACTGCCTTCGGATATTATGGTGACTTCTGACATTGGCTATGTAAGATTTCATGGGAATCCTAAATTATTTTATTCAGCCTATGACCGGGAAATATTAGAAAAAGCTCAAAGAGAGATTCTCGGCACAAATAAATTTAAAGAAGTGTTCATCTATTTCAATAATACTGCCAGCACCGCAGGCATCTTAAATGCACTTGAAATGAAGGAATTATTAAAATCAAATCGGGTTTAAGCCCTGTCTGCAAAATCCTGCCGTGAAACCAAACAACAAGTCATTAAAATCAATTACTATGAAAGTGTCTGTTACTGAAACTAAAGACGACAATTTTTACAGATAATATGAAACAAACAGATTAAGCTAAGAATTCCTTTCCATCAGGTGGAAGGTGTGGCAACTTCAGATGGCAAACGTTATTATGCTATTAATGAAAAATGGCATTTGTATTTTTTTTGCATGTCATTGAACTGGAATAGATGGCAATAGTCACTCTTATTGCAGCGGTATCGACACCCGGTCCTTAAATCCAAGTTCTTTTTTCGACATCAGCTTTTTAAGTACTGTAACTTCCTTACAGGTCCATTCTGCAGTATACTCCAATTTTTCAAGATAAGGCTTTAGTACCTCAAATGTTTTATAAGGGATTTTTTTCGCCAGGCTAATATGGGGAGTCCTGGCTTTGGATTTCACAGAAATCATTAGCTCTATAATAGGTTCCGGATTATTGATTTTTAAATAAACGGTAACGCTGTTTTTGTGGTCAAAATAATCCCAACCCTGCACTCTTATCGGGAAAGACTTGCTTCCGGAAGTCAGTTCCTTTATAATTTCGGGTAAGGCTTCGTCGTCTGTACGTCGGTCTGTTAGGGTAATATGGGCAATAGAATGGACGTTCTTTTCCGTAATATCCGCAATAGCATTCAGTTCATTCTTGATCAGGGCTATATCAGCCTTAATGTCGTCCGGAGGAGAAAGCACGACAAGATAGGCATAGTCAGGCCCGAACAAAGAAGTCTGGTTATGGATGCGTTTCTTCATAATTAAAATAAAAATATTTCTGTATCCAAATTTAATCTGTCCCTGTCTTTTTTACCTACTAAAAAGCTCAGAAATTATTATATAATTTAAGGCCTTGGCGCGTTCGAAAAACGTCATGTAAGTTTATTTTAGAATTATATAATGCCCGCAGTAGTTTTTATTTGGAAATTTAATAGGACAATCTTTTTCCGGACAGAATGGAATAAGATGGATAACTTAAAAAATACAGTCATGAAAAAGGATAATCAAAAAGAGCAATCAAAAAAAGAAAAGCCGGCAGCTAACAAAACAGCTGCAAAAGCTACAGACGATAAAGATACGGCCCGTAATCAATACAGTGGTTCCGGTGATTTTGGTTCTGACGACAATGAAATAACAAACACAAAAGATGAACAGCTCAATAAAGGGAAGACGATAGTTGACAGTCAGGTTCCTGAAAATGGAGACAGCCGCTATAATAACCAGAAGGCAAACAGGGCACATGGTCCGCGAAGCAAAACCTCTCCCGGAGGCGATACTAATGACGGACAATAAAAATCATTTAGATACATGTACTCTTAATTGAATAAAATACTATGGATAATTTCAGCGATGCACTCATTTCTTCAGGCGATAATGTGTCTTTTTGGATAGACACTACGCCCATAATTTCTTTTAAAAAACAGGAAGGTCCTGCAAAAACCGAAGTGTTGATTATTGGGGGTGGTATTGCAGGACTTACGACTGCCTATCTTCTTTCAAAAGCAGGAAAAAAAGTCATAGTTGTGGAAGACGGATTTATAGGAAGCGGTGAAACCGGAAGAACTACGGCCCATTTAAGTAATGCACTTGATGACCGTTACTATTATCTGGAACGGGTTTTTGGAAAAGAAGCGGCCGCATTAGCGGCAGAAAGCCACACGGCGGCAATTGATGAAATTGAGAAAATTATCAGGACAGAACATATTGATTGTGCATTCAGGAGAGTAAATGGTTATTTATTCCTGCATCCGTCAGACAAGGAAGAGAATCTTGATAAGGAACTGGAAGCTTCACAAAGAGCAGGGCTTTCCACAACCCTGTTGCCAAAAATTCCAACTATGGCGGGAGGTAGTGACCAAAGATGTATTGTTTTTCCTAATCAGGCTCAATTCCATATACTTCAGTATTTGAGTGGACTTGCAAAAGCGATAATACGTTATGGAGGTATCATATACACAGAAGCACATGCGGAAAGCATCACTAAAGAAGGAGCTACGGTAAATGGATTTGCTTTTAGGGCAGACCACATCGTTGTAGCAACAAATTCTCCCGTAAATGATGTTCTGACGATGCATACCAAACAGCATGCCTACAGAAGTTATGTCATTGCCGGCAAAATCAGGAAAGGTCTGCTTCCTTATGCGTTATGGTGGGATACGGGCGACATGGATTCCAAATGGGTATCACAACCGTATCATTATGCCCGGGTAGCGGAATATGATTCAGAAAATGACCTGCTCATAGTGGGTGGAGAAGACCATAAAACAGGGCAGGGAGATGAGGAGTCCCTTTCGGAGTCTGCACGTTATGACAAATTGGAAGCCTGGACGCGTGAGCGTTTTCCTATGCTTGGAGATTTATCCTACCGTTGGTCAGGCCAGATTATTGAACCGGTTGATTTCTTAGGATTTATGGGTAAAAACCCGGGTGATGAAAATATTTATATCATAACAGGCGATTCCGGAAACGGAATGACACACGCCACATTGGGTGGAATGATTATCACAGATAGTATTAGAGGCATTCCTAATAGATGGCAGGAATTGTACAGTCCTTCCCGCATTACTTTAAGCACTGCCATCGATTTTTTAAAAGAAGCAGGCAATATGGCCGCACAATATATGGATTGGATAGGAACACCTGACCTTCAAAATATTGCCGACCTTGAACCGGGGCAGGGCGGTGTCCTTTCCCATGGCATACGTAAAATAGCGGTATACCGCGATTATGATAATAAGCTGAGTGCTTTTAATGCAGTATGTGCGCATCTGGGCTGTATCGTACAATGGAATAATGACGAAAAATCATTTGATTGTCCGTGTCATGGTTCCCGATTTACGCATGAAGGCAAAGTGGTGAATGGACCATCAATAGAAAATTTACGAAAAATTCGTATTACATAGGCTATTTGGTCTTCCGGAATTACTTCTAATCTTTTAATAATTCCACAAGCAAAAGTCCTACCTTGTTTATAGTCTGGGATATGATTTCTTTTGGGCTGCCCGTAAATACTTCTCTATGGGCAATATATTTTTTGTCCTGCATTTTGATATGGATAAACATAGTTCCAACAGGTTTTTCCGGAGTTTCACTACCGCCAGGTGACGTTAATCCGGTAATGGCTACCGAAATATCATTTCTGAAAAATTTCACCAGTTTTTCTGCTAGCAGTTCTGTTACTTCAGAAGATTCTGCCGTATATTTTTCGATGGTTTCTTTAGGAATGCCAAAGAGCTCTTCTTTGACACAAACATCATAACAAACAATACCACCCAAAAATATCTCACCGGATTCCGGGACGAATGAAAATTCTGAGGCGAGCCATCCCGCGGTTGCACTTTCAGCAAAAGCAATCTTTAATTTTTTCCCGGCTATAAGTTTGCTGCATTCTAAAATACTTTCTATGGCCATGAGGTAAGGATTAAGTTTTTTTAGGATTTTGTGGTTTCTTTGTTACAGAACGTTTGCTGTTTTTGGGCTTGTTGAGGCGTATTTTGTATTGATGTCCTTCTTTGGCTTCATCAAGTGAATGCGATTCGTGAAGTGCCCTTTCTTTTTTTGCCAATTCATTCAGCTTGCTGTAATACCTGTTAATGATTAGCATTTCTTCTTCGGTAAGGTCTTCAATATCTACCAGGCGATTGCTGGCCAGTTTGCTGGAAGCCAAAAGCTCATTAAGTTTTAACTGCATGGCAAGCGAATCCTTGTTTTGAGATTTCTGGATAAGAAAAACCATCAGAAAAGTGATAATTGTAGTTCCGGTATTGATTACCAGCTGCCAGGTTTCGGAATAGTTAAAAACAGGACCGCATATTCCCCAGGTTACTACTATAGCAAAAGCAATCAGAAAAGCGGCTGTAGAGCCTGTCGCATGGGCAACTTTTGAAGCGAAAGTTTCAAAAAAATCTTTCTTTTTTTTGTTTTTTGATTCCATAGGTCTTTGTGTTAGCTTTTAGTATAAAGTTCATAAATACCCTGTTGATGGGTGTTATATTTTTTTTGAGAAGCCTTACAGAATTTTTTACAAATTAAATCCGGTATCTTTTATAAATAATGGATTAGCTTTATGTCGTTTCAGTACAATTTTATATAAAAAGAAACATGTAATTTTGAATCGGTTTGGCTTTAGCGGCTCATTTAATATTTCTTAAAATACTATGAAAAATTTAGTCCTGTTAATACTATTGCTTTTTATGGTAAAAGCATCCGGTCAGAATCAGACAAGAAAGGTGTTGTTTTTAGGGAACAGTTATACTTATGTAAATGACCTGCCCTATATAATTTCTGAATTGGCTGCCAGTGTGGGTGATGTTTTAGTTTATGACAGCCATTTAATAGGAGGATATACTTTGGAAGACCATTTTGCAAGTACTGTTTCATTAAACAAAATCAGGTCACAAAATTGGGATTATATCATATTACAGGAGCAAAGCCAACGGCCGGCATTTATAATTCCAAGCGGATTCATGAACGGGTTTAATAACCTGACAACGTTTATAAAATCAAATAAGCCTTGTGCACAGGTTATGTCTTTTATGACCTGGGGATATAAAAACGGGGATACTCAAAATTGTTCTGCAAATCCAGCCGTGTGTACTTATGACGGAATGCAGACCCAATTGACGAACCGATATGTAAGCATGTCAGATTTGTTCGAATCCGAAATTACACCTGTGGGAGTAGTCTGGAAACATATAAGGGAAAATTACCCTTCCATAGAGTTGTATCAGGCTGATGGCAGCCATCCGTCTGTTGCCGGTTCTTATCTTGCCGCCTGTTGCTTTTATGCTACTATTTTCAGAAAAAATCCCGGACAGATTTCTAATAATTATGGTTTGGATGCAAATACGGCATCCATTATAAGAAATGTGGCTAAAACTTTAGTGTTTGACCAGATGGAACAATGGTATATAGGAAGATATGTCCCGGTTTCAGATTTTGATTATGTAATAGGAACCGGCCATAATGAGATAAAAATAAACAGGAATGAAACCACTTACAGAAATTCCTTTATATGGGATTTTGGTGACGGAACAACTGCAACAGACCGCACGCCAACACATAGTTATTCTGCCGATGGTACTTATACAATCAGACTGACTTCCTACAAATGTTTTTTAGGGCAGAATATAGAGTCGGTTTTTGAACGTACCGTAAATTTTTGTGCCCACACGAATACCATTTACCCAAACCTTTTACTTTGCCCGGATGAAACTGGAACACTTTGGACACAGCCCGCAGATAGCTATCAATGGTATGATGAAACAAGCCCTATAAACGGAGCAACAAATCAATCCTTGCAGGTTGAACCCGGAAGAGCCTACAGGGTGTTGACTACAGTTAATGGCTGTTCCGAAATGTCTTCGCCAATGTTGGTAGATTCGTATATGAATATTGAAGACTGTAGATTGCGACTTCCGGAAAATAAAGTTGTAGAAGCCACCATTTTCCCCAATCCGGTTAAAGACATTCTTACTATCCGGACGAATAAAACCCTACAGGAAATTTCGGTTTATGACATGACGGGAAAAAGAATAACTGTAAATCAGGTTTCACCTTATGCTTATGATGTTTCCGGAATTTTAAACGGGATGTATTTTTTAAGGATTAGCCTTGAAAATGGGAGCTATGTTTCAACAAAATTTATAAAAGAATAAAACAGTAATAGTTAGTCTGTTTCTTTAGGACGGTACATTTAAATATTTGGCAATTCATCCTGACAGTGGGATAGAGGAAACCGGATTTTGAAAGAGCCGTCCTGTTTTTATTGATTTTATTGGAGTATAAAAAAAGCCTGCAGATTCTCACAGGAATATAAAAATTAACCTTTTGGATTAGAATAAAGTTTAAAGAAAGCTTGACAAAAATGGTTAACACTTCAATTTAAAGGACTTTATTTCGCGGCATATGGAAACAAATCGGCTATACTATGATTATGAATTTATCAGTTTTCTTATCAGTGAATGCCAAAAGTCAGTCTTGGGTATTGTAATAAACAAGGCTATTTCAAATATCCAGCAGCAAAGAAACAGGAAGTAAGGACTTTGGAGAACACGTTTCTTCCATCTGATTTTTTCTATGAGTACAATACTTATTGAAATTATAAAAGGAAGTAAAACTGAGGCCGGCAGACCCAGTCCCGGTTTTATATGGTTAAGCAATCTTGACATTCCGGGATTAAGTATAATAAGGGAAGCCGCAATTATAAAAGCTATGTGCCATCGGAGATTCTTTCTGTTGAACATTGCAATCAGGTAATATGCCGAAAACGAAATAGCATCCAGTAGTCCGATAAAGGCCGTAATCGCAGCTTTGTCTTCTGAGATGTTCATTTCCCTTTTTGTTTGGCGGATTACCAGTATAAGAATGGTAACTACTAGAACGGGGGCCAAAAAATATGAGATTCTGCCAATCTTTTGGTGTAACGCATACTTCTTTCGCCAGATAAGAATCGGCTGCACAAGCAGCAGGGCAAACCAGCATATGAAGGCCGCAAAGTGGATATGAATAACCGGTGGGAATTTAGTTGTATCCGGTAAAAAACGGATATAGGAATTGAAAAATCCTGCCAAGGATATTACTACCACGCTAAAAAAGAATGCTATCAATAATTGGTTGTTCTTCATAGTTATTCTGCTTGCTGATAAACGGATCCAATATCTTAATTTATAAGAACCAAACTGAAATCTTTAGATTAAAATGCTACATGGAAACTCATTTCCTGACACTGAACGATGTTTCTATTGGTAAAAGTCTGATCTTCTATAGCCTGATTGGAGTTGTTAATACGTGCTACATTAATATGATAACTCCCCGGTACTAATCTGATGGTATCACTCCCTTTTCCTGCTTCAATTATTTTTTCTCGGGTAATACTTTCACTGCCAATTTGAGTTACCAATATACCGTGCTTTATATTGATGTCACCAAAAGATACTTTTACAACCCCGTAATTTTTTGCTTCGCAGTTTGCAATAGAAGCATTATCATCATCTTTTGAACATCCTGCAATAAAGAATGGCGAAAGAAATAGCAAAGAGACAAACAATTTTTTCATGACATTCGTTTTTCTATTAATACTTTAAAACAAAATTAGGATTACACAACGCATCATTGTTTGTAAAAAACGGAAATTTTCAGGGTTTCAGATAATCCAGTTCACACCAATTATTGATGTCGGAATGGGTATTTGAAAAATAATCCGACGGCGAAGTCCCCATGTATCGCATAAAATCTTTGTTGAGGTGAGAAAGATCGTGGTAGCCGCATCGCAGTGCAATATCGAACAGTATTTCCGGATTTTGGGCGTAAAGATTTACAAATGAATTAAAACGAATCATATCGCCATATTTTTTTGGAGAAAAACCGATATACTCCATGAAAAGATAATTCAGGTTCCTGTTACTGGTAAACACTTGTTCGCTTAGGTTTTCCACAGGAAAATGACCCGATTTTTGACACAGAATATTGATGGCTTTTGCAACCGCGCCATATTTTAAGGGAAGATTCACCCTAAATTTTCGGATAAGATACTCCTGTACCAACTGCCATTTTAAATCTACAGAATCGGCATAAGCCAGTTTTTCATTCACGTCTCGGGTATTTTGATCGATATCTGTTATATCAAACCGCTTGTTGGCAAAAATATGCGCATCATCATTGTGGAATAGACAGGAAATACCAGGTTGCATCTGGACCAGTATAACTTCGATTTCAGACAAAACATGGAATGAAGCAGGAAGATTTCCCACACCAAAGGCGTAAACAGAATTGGGACGGAATATATAATTTTCAGTACCATACAACATTTCAAGAGACTGCTTCTTTTCTATCACAAAAAACAATGTTGAAAAAATCCGGGGAACCATCTTAAATTCGCAAAAGTCCTCCGGATTCTGTTGAAAATATGAGGCGTTCGCAATATATCTGCCCAACGCAGGCTGTATGGGAAGTAACTGGTGATACATAAATCTGTTTATTTATGAGAAAATACCCGTGACATTCTTGAACTTTAATTAAAGCTACTCATGTTTAGCATATTGTAAAATTACAAAATTTTTATTAGCGGGATTTTTGCCCATATTTTGGTAAAAGATTGAATAATCCATAACAAGTATCAACATACTGAGTAGGAGAGTATATCTTTTGGCTTTTCAGGGTGAGTTGTCTATACAGGAAGAATTTTGTTGGTTTTTTGAAAAATAGCTTGCAAATCCACTCCTAAACACACTTTTAGCCCCCTTTTTTATAAATTTGCTTTTAAAGCGTTAACAGGATGTTTAGACATACGGGAAAGGGGAGAACCTATTTGCACAACCTCAGGCTGGCTTCACTTTTGTCAGGGGTTGCAGGCATTGTAAATATTGTCGGAGTGCTTGGTCTTAATACGTTGACGACTAACATTACCGGTCATTTTGCTTTCTTATCGGAAGAATTTGTCACAAAAAATTACAGCCTTGTCTGGGTATATCTTTTCTATGTTGTGTTCTTTTTAGCCGGGGCATTCGTTTCAAGTATCTTAATTGAAATCGCTGCCAGGCGCAATGTAATCCATTCCTATGCATTGCCTATAAGTTTAGAAATTATTGTGCTTCTGGCGGTTAGCTTTGCTGATACGCCTATGGACAACGACCAGTTCCCTTCAAAAGTTTTCCTTTCGTGTCTACTGCTATTTGCCATGGGGCTACAAAATTCGCTTGTGACCAAAGTTTCCCAATCTGTAGTACGGACCACCCACCTGACCGGATTATTTACCGATTTGGGCATAGAGCTCTCACAGTTACTATTTTACAGAGGATTGTCTGAGCGTGCTATCTTAAGAAAGAGTATCCTTTTGAAAGCCGCAATCATCGGCTGCTTTTTTATAGGGGGACTTTTGGGCGGTTTTATTTTTCTCCAACATGGAATCAGGACACTGTACATTCCGGTTGCCTTACTGGCCGCGGCACTTTGGTATGACAGTATACTTTTGAGAATCTACCACATCAGGCGTAAATTAAGAGTTCACAATTGAATTTCTGTTTTACCACCTAACTGTTTTGGAAAAGAAATACATTGCAAAACCTTAAATTGCTAATGTCTCAATTTTACAATTTTTTCGTTATTGTTTCGCTTAGTTTTGAAATATAAAAAAAATGCCATGCAATACGTTACACTTTTGGGAGACTTTATAGAAAATGCTAAAAAAACATTTAAAACAGGTTGGGTAAGGACTGTTTCAAAAGGGAATATTTTTCTGTTCATTCAACTTTTTGCTTGTAATTTTTGCTTTTCCCAAAGCTATTCACACTTGAGTATTTCAGATACAATAACGATCCATTCAAAAGTATTTGATGCCAAAAGAAAAGTAATTATAACAAAACCCTCACCTACAAAGACAGAGGAGAAACAAAGCAACTATATTGTATATATGGATGCAGATGACCAAAATATCAATGGGTCATTTCTACAATCTGCCAACAATTTAATCGCTAATAAAGAAATACCACAGAGCTATTTGATTGGAATAATTCACAAAGACAGGAATACAGAACTTTTGGAGAAAGACAAGCTGCTAAATTTTCTTAAAGAAGAATTGATTCCTTTGCTTGAAGATAAGTATGGGAAAGCAAATAAAATAACCATAGCAGGTCATTCTTTTGGTGGATATTTTGCAACGTACGCATTTCTGAAGGATAATGATGTTTTCAATTCTTGTATAGCAATTAGTCCGGCTTACTGGCCAAACAAAAATGATGTTATCGAACTATTACTTGAAAAGGCAAGCCTTGTTCATGGCAGCTTCTACTTAGCCGTTGGTGATAAGAGATGGGATGAAATTTCCTTAAGAAAAAACGTATTTAAGGTACAAAAAACACTAAGAAATCAAAAGAATCTTTCTTTTGGCTTTAATGATTTGACAGGCTTTGCCCACAATGCTACTCCGGTAGTAGGCTTTGGATTAGGACTTAGCTTTGTTTATGACGAATGGGAATGGATGAATATTCTGGAAGAACAGGACAATAAATTAAAGCAGTTCCCGGATTTTTGGGGTCATCTTGAAATAAAAGCAGATGCATTGTTCCATTTAAACCGTGTTTCAGAGGCAAAATCCTTTTATCAGGAAGCATTAAAAAATACAGCGGAGGATAAACACTTGTCCAAATCGGAAATGAGAGAGGTAACGAAAAGACTGCGTACTAAAATTAAAAAATGCAGTAAAATTTTACGATAATTGTTTTCAGTTTTTATGGCAAATAAGGGAGCAATTCCATGGCAAAAACGCCTGCGTTATTGCCAGAGTTCCAAAGACATTCGTTTCCCAAACGGTCTTCATCTCATTTATCGACGTGATACTGGCAAGTTGTGCTGACAAAATTTCCTGCATAGTCCGTCCAGGTTTTCCTGCATTTGAAATAGCAGCATTATTCACAAGTACGGTGAGGTATCCGAATTCATTTTCAATGACCGTTCACTGCCGCTTGTATAGAGTCGTTATCCGTAATGTCCAATTGAAGGGCTTTAGTAAGGCCACCGATGGCTGCAACAGCCGCTTCTCCTTTTTTAAGGTTTCTGAAGCCCAAATATACCGTGTATCCATTATCAGCCAAAGCTTTGGCTATCTGGAACCCGACACCAGTGTTAGCACCTGAAACCAGTGCTGTTTTTCTCTCATTGTGTATGCATAATTATATCTTTTAAATTTTACATAGCAAAGTTCCTGATTTTGTTAGCTATGAATGTAGCCAAATCAGGAACATTTGTAGTCATATCGAGAAAGCTTCTAAGTTGCCAGTCACATTGCCCGCATTTATATTCAAGCTGCATACTGATGAGATTCCTGTTGAATTGTATTAAAAAAGGCTTGTAAAAAATTGAATAGCAATAACTCTCAGAGCTGCCTTTTGAGGGATCATTCCTTACATCTGAATTTATCAAATGTTTTGTTTTTGTTAATATTAATACTAGAACTTCCATGAAAAGAGCTGTAACACTAACAAATGACTGTGTGCCGTGTGGATGTCAAAAACTTCGATATAGAACCTTACGAAGAACATACCGTTTTGTACTATTTTTGTCATCTGCTAATTTTAGATTTTGGAATATGTTGCAACGGAATTTTTTGATAAGCTGTTTACTGAATAGAATTAGCTTGAGGTCAAACATCCATTTCACTATTGGAATAACCTTATTCCTGATGTTTTTCGCGGTATGCTGCAAGGGACAGTCGACCAATGATTTCAGTTATCAAAATATAGGTGACGATCTTTACTACCTGGAAGATAAAAGTTCAGCGATGTCATTAACCGATGTCAAAAAACTAGCCGATACCGAATTTACAAAAGGGAAGGACCAAATCCTGAATTTTGGTAACACTTCTTCGGCATGGTGGATAAAAATCAGTTACACTGTAAAGCAGGACTTACCTCTGTATCTCATCATTGATGCGCCCAATATCGAATATATCGATGCCTACACAACCGATAGCAATGGCCAAACAGTCCTTTTTAAGACGGGATCCCTTAGGACTACCCAGCCCAATGTAATCGTCCGAAACAACTTTATGCTGAATCTGCCAGTTGCTTCAAAGATTGAAAATAAAACGATCTATCTACGATTGAAGACAAATAATATCTTGCTGGCACCAATAAAGTTGGCTACGGCAGAAAGCGTGATACAGGGGCAGGAGTTCAAACAGGGAATCGAATATATCTATATCGGGTTGTTGATTGGGCTGTTGCTGTTTAACCTGTTCCTGTTTGTCAGCGTCAGAGACATCACCTATCTTTATTACGCACTATATGTCCTTACGTTATCAAGCTACCTGCTGATCTATATCAGGGGATACGGTTTTATTTTTGGCGATGAAATAAGGATCTTTTTTAATCAGTATCCCCATGTTCTCCTGAGCTTTTCGGTAATAGCCTCGTTACTGTTCTGCAATAAGTTCCTCCACCTGCGGCAAAGAGCACCTAAGATGCTGGGTATTTTCTATGGGATTGGTGGCCTTGGCCTGATTCTTTTTTTTGTCAGTGCTTTGGGATTCAAACACACGGCAACAACTATTGCTCAATTCCTGACCGTCACAGTAGCCGTAGTGGCATGGATTGCGGGTGTAATTGCCTATCGGAACGGACACCGACCTGCAAAGTATTATATCGTGGCCTGGTTCTTTATCTGGGTGACTGTAGCGATGGTTACGCTAAGCTTGGGCGGACTTATCCCGTCCAGCGAATTCACGATTCAACTGGTGCCTATTGGCTCAACCCTCGAACTGTTATTGCTTTCCTTCGCACTGGGCGATCGGTATAAAGTGATTATTAAAACAGAACAAGAGGTCAGGGACGAAAATCTGTTTTTGGTAAGAACACAGAATCAACGCCTCGAGGAAAAGGTACACGAACGTACGTTACAGCTCAATAGTACGATCAAGGAGCTGGAGAGTTCCAATGCCATCAAGAACAAACTGTTTTCAATCATTGCACACGATCTTAGAAGCCCGTTGAACAGCCTTTTAGGTATACTGTCGCTGAGCGACATGCAGCTTTTGACTCCCGAGGAATTGCAGGAGCTACTCGAAGAAAATAAAAAAACAATCAAATCAGTCAGTTATACGATGGATAACCTTTTGCATTGGGCACAAAGCCAGATGGACGGTCTGATAACCAAAAAGGACCGTTTTGAATTAAAGGCTGTATTTGATGAATTATTGGTGCTCTATCTTCCTCTGATTAAACAGAAAAATATCCAATTGGAACAGTTGGTTGAAGGTGATAGTATCATTAGCGCTGATCGCAATCAGGTCAGTCTTGTGTTACGGAATCTGATCGATAATGCAATTAAATTCACCCCCTTAGGCGGAAGAATCTGGTTTACGCTGCAATCTATACCCGAAGGCGTACAATTTTTGGCGGAAAATGAGGTTGCGGATAATCTTGGAATAGATATCGACAATAGGATTGGGAATAAGATGGCAAACGCTACACGTGGTACCGGAAATGAACAGGGCGTTGGACTTGGCCTGATATTATGCCAGGAATACGTCAAAAATAATGGAGGCACGTTTCAGGTCGATCAAAAGGAAAACAGGATCAGATTTTCTGTGGTACTGCCAGATGAGCGGTAATACTTCCAATTTCCATTATTTTTTCCAGGACTATGGAAGTACCCAATGCTATCAAAGAACAGATAACAATGCATGATTATTGGCATCGCGGAATCATTTTGTATAAAATCAATCAGCGCTAAAATGACAAAGGCTGGAATGAATTGAAAGAAACCAGAAATAGTGCAGTAAGGAAAATACCAATAAGAAGCTGCCCTTATTGGTATCTTTTTATTGAATTAAAATTACCTGCTGGTTTTACCACGGAATTTCCCCTGTTTCAGGATTCATATCTTCGGAAAAAAACTTGCCTGTCGGGCCATCGCTGCCTATTGTTGCATATTTTATAATTCTTCTGGCTGCGTCTTCAACAGAACCCTGCCCGAGCTGATGGTTGAAATCTGTCTTTGTTGAGCCCGGGCTTACTGCATTGACCTTGAACGGCAGGTCTCTAAGTTCATAGGCCAGGACAAGTGTATACATGTTCAATGCCGCTTTGGAGGACTGATACACGACACCTTTGTGCCTGTAATGGATAAAATCAGGATCGCTGTGAAGGGTAAGCGAGCCTTGGCTGGAGCTTACGTTGACAATTCTGGGTTCATCTGATTTCTTGAGCAGATCCAGAAATGCCTGGGTTACATTGACAACCCCGAATACGTTTACTTCAAATACTTCCCTGAATTTGGCTACGTCGGTTTCTGTTGCCGTATGCATCAGGGGTTTGTCTCCATCGAATTCGATACCGTTGATTCCCGAATTATTGATCAGCACATCCAGGGTGTCTGTTTTTTCACCTAAAGACGCCCGGGCTCTTTCAACAGATTCGGTATCTGTGACATCTATCTGGATAAATTCTACATTTGAAAATCCTTCGGAGATAAGCTTTCCTATGGCCTCAATTCCTCTTTTCCTGTCGCGGCTGCCTATGAATACACGATAGCCTTGCTGCAATAATTGCCTTGCAGTCTCAAAGCCAATTCCCTTATTCGCTCCAGTAATGAACGCTGTTTTCATATGGTTTAAAATTTTAATTATTACTCCTGCAAAGGTATCTGGTTTTTAGTATACATTTGTAACCGATATACTAAAGGATACCGACATGACTGAAGAAGTAGCATTGCAGATAAAGGAGCTGATCCTGCACGTGCAGGACACATTATATGTAATCGGCGGAAAATGGAGACTGCCAATAATCATTGCAATCAAGCATGGAAACCACCGTTTCAAGGACATAAAGGATTTTGTGCCAAAGATCACCAACAGGGTACTTTCCGCAGAGCTTAAGGCGCTCGAGGCCAATAAGCTGATCACCAGAAAGGTGCATGACACTTCGCCAATATTAGTAGAGTACAGGATCACCGAATATGCGCTTAGCGTGAAAGAAGTAGCCAATGCTATGGGAGACTGGGGACGGAACCATCGAAAAAAGTTGAAAGATAAGGGTGACTAGCCATCAGGAATGTGATGAGCAGAATAAGCAGCCCCCATTACCTTGGTTTTACTTAATTGGGAAGAATATTAAGTAAGTGAATAGGAGATGTTTTTCTGTATATTTTCATTTTTAGTGGGTATTCCGAATAATCAGAAAGTAGTGTGCCTGTCGTGATAGCTGTCAGAAACGGAGATAGCAAGTATTCAATTGAAGGACCGCCTAAACTCCAAAGGAGAGAGTTTTGTTTTACCTTTAAAAAACTTGCTGAACGATTGCGAATGCTCAAACCCAAGGCTAAATGCTATCTCACTGACGGTAAGTCCAGAGGTTGAAAGCTTTTCTTTGGCTTGTTCAAGTATCTTCATCTGTATGTGTTGTTGGGCCGTAAGCCCGGTGAGCTGCTTGAGCATACTGCTGAGATATTTTGGAGAGATTGCAAGATTTCGGGCAAGGAAATCGACAGAAGGGATGCCGTGCAATGCCTGTTCGTTCGTGCTAAAATAATCTTCCAGCAGCTCCTCGACGCCTTCCAGCAATTTATGGTTGGTGACTTTACGTGTGATGAACTGCCTTTCATAAAAACGCTCCGAATAATTCAGCAACGTTTCAAGATTGGAAATGATAATGTCCTGGCTGAATTTGTCGATGTTGGAATGGTATTCGTCCCTGATATTTTTTGTGATTTCATTGATAACAGTCTCTTCCTTATCGGAAAGGAACAGGGCTTCACTGGTCGAATATCCAAAGTATTCATACTTCTTTATCTTTTTGGCCAGTGAGGTATTCCATAAAAAATCAGGGTGCACAAAAAGCATCCAGCCTTCAAGATGGGGAGGCACACCGTCGTCTTCGCCCCGCAACACCTGTCCTGGTGATAAAAAGGCCATAATCCCTTCGTCAAAATCATACTTCTGCTGCCCGTAGTGCAGACCATCGCAGCCCCTTTTCATAGAAATTACATAAAGGTCAAAGATAACCGCATCAATACCGGTATCATTCCGAAGGCCTTTAAGGTCAACAATACTGATAAGTGGATGGCAGGGGCTGGGAAGCCCCATTAAGCGGTGTATTTCCGATACTGATTTTATCCTGTAAGGTGTCGAATTTGCCATAATGCAAGTTAAGTTATTTTTTGAAAGGGTATCCCAACCCAATCATAATTAATGGCATAACAAGAAACGGAATCTCAAACAGTGCCATCTTGTAATTGCCAGCACGCAATGCCAATGACATAATCAGGACAATTACAAAAGCATTGAGCAGGTTTCCCAGGAAAAATGTCCTTGGAATCAGTAAAAGTATCGCAATCAGCAGAGCAAGGGTCCCAAGGAAAGGAACGGCGGATTCGCCTATGCCAAGATCCGCCATTGCTTTGACAGACTCCGGATTGCCCTTGTAATTGAACGTATCCCAAGAATGTCGGACATTAAGTGCTACCGATATAATCAGCAGAACTAATGAGATTATATTTTTAACCATATTATATTATTTAAGGAGGTAAGCATTCATTATATAGCCCATGGCTATTGCGATTGGCACACCAATTGCGGCACTTGCCAATGCCTGGCGTGCTTTGTTCGGGTGGCGGTTCCTGTGCTTGAAAAACAGAAAAAAACCTATCGGAGGAACAGTGTTGGAAGCCATGAACCAGAACTTTGATAGCGTGTCGTTATTTTTTGTTTCCATCTTACTTATTTTATACGATTCCATTTAAAAGTTTTCCCAAGCATCGGCACTCCCTTATAACCTCTGGTCTCAAGTTCATCAGCGGCCTTAAGTTTGCCTTTGAGGCTGTAGGTATTGCCATCTTGTATGCTGTAGAGTTTTCCGTCTACATATACGCCATCTTCATATACCAATCCCGTAATATGGGTAATGCCCTGTACCAGTCGGTTTTTCATTTTTGAGTCAGGGTTCTTACTGTCTCTCTTGGGTGTTTTGCCATCTGTCTCGAACATGTCCTTGGACAACAAGAGCTTAGCCGAGTAGGTATTACCTGACTTGAATACTTCTATTTTATAATCTTCGCACTGCCAAACGCCTACGATTTTGTCGGCAGGTAATTTCTGAGCAAAGGATGTAATCGATACGAGTAGCAGTATTACTGCAAAAGCATTTTTTTTCATTTTTATGTTTTTAGTTGATTATTAAGGTTGTCTGAATCTTTGAAATTCCCTGTGGCCGAAGTTCATCAGTGTTTTAGGGATGATGTGCCCCAGAAACCTGATGATCTTTACCAGAACAGGCATGATTTCGGGCGTATCTTTTTCTAGTCCCTTAATAGCCACTTGCACTACTTTGTCTGGGTCCATCATCTGGCGTGGGTTCGGCTGTAGTATCCATTCATTTTGCAGGTTAGTATTGACTCCCGGCGGGATAAATTCAAGCACTTTTACATTCGTTCCCTTCAATTGCAGGCGTAAAGCCATGGTGAAGGCATGAACTCCCGCCTTTGATGCGCTGTAGACAGGTGCCGAAGAATAGGCCAAAAATGCGATGGCAGAAGAGACATTGACAATAGCTGCAGATTGTTTTTCCATTAGATGGGGCAGGAACTGATGTACCATCCGGATGGTTCCCGAAAGATTGATGTCAATTTCACGCATCAGGTTTTCTAGGCTTTTGGAAGAGTCCAACATGTCAATCAGCCGCATTTCGCCAGCATTATTGATAATGATGTTAAGGTCTGGAAATTGTCGGGTAACTTCTTCAAAAAGCCGCCTTGTATCTTCCGGACTGCCCGCATCGCTCTGAAAAGTGTGGATGTTCCTGAATTGCTTCTTTGTTTCATTCAAAGCCTCAAGTCTGCGCCCCGTAATAATTATCTGGGCTCCCTTTTCAGTAAGCTGCTTTACAAGTTCGAGGCCTATACCGCTGGTTCCTCCTGTAATGAGGACAGTACTGTTCTTTAAATCCATAGTAATAACATTTGATGATACAAAGTTCTGTCATTACCTATAGAGCACTGTAGCCGAAAGGCGCAATGTTGTAGCCATAGTACGTCAGTCTGTTAAATAATATTGGATTTTTAGTAGATATAAAAAGCAGCCAACACTGCTTGACAGTTTTTAAAGAAGTTTTCTCTCAAAAGGTACACGACGCATTTCCTTTATCGTGTTGTCCGGCATGCCGATGCTCATCTCGAAGGCATCCGCATTTTCCGATGTCATTATTAAATTTCCTTTCATAGTATTCAGTGATAGTTTTTTTTTTAAGTAGGTAAAAAAAATACCGCTTGGGATAGCTTTTAATAACCATTGCGAAAACGCATTTGCTACTGGTTAATTTAAAATGCTGTTTGTTTTTAGTATTTTTTCATGAGAACAATTTGTATATATGGCAGGATATGAGGAGAATGCAGCCGCAAAAAAAAATGCCAAAATATGGAAAACTGGATTAAGTTAGCTTTTGTGGCAAGGGGGATATCAGCTTCAAAAACAGTTGTTAGCGGATATCCAACGTTTGTATCACGAAAATTAACGTTAGTTTATTATCTGCTTCCTTTTTGTTTTTGTTTCTTACTTTTGGAATTGCTAACTCTGGCAAGCCTTATATTAATTGGCGAAATCCAAGGTTATCCGGTGGGGGATGCACTATATTCCGCTAGGGGAAACACGAAAATGGAAATTTACTATGCGAAAACACAATTTGGACATCCCTGGATTATTCTTGGGGATGCAATTTCGGAAGAAGCTTTTCTATGTGAGGTTGAAGCAGATGAAGATTTCCAAAGTATGGAACTACAAGGGCAACCAGTAAAAATAACAGTGACATATTTAACGGAGAATGATTTTCCTGATCCGGTTAAAATTACGTAGTAGAGAATATAGATCAACCAAATAAACAGTATAATGAAAAATCTGAATCTAATTGAAACCGCTGCGCATAACAGGCAAGCGATTAATAAATCCTTTCGAAATATTACGGTGCTCATACTCGTGTGCGCCATTCCTGCTGCAATTTGCAGGCTGTTTTTTTGGGAGTATACCCGCCGCGCCTTGGTAACCTCGTGGAGATATAAAGATTTACGGTACGTAACCGACGTTGGGTGGCCTGCAACAATATATACGTGGGGTAGTCGTTTTGCCATTGCTTTTATGGTTATCTATCTTTATTTGCGGTTCAAGCAAGATCTTAAAAAGCCTTCATTTGGGGTGGCCGGTAATGGAATATTTATTAACCAGCAAATGCTTTATAATGCGTTTGTGCCATGGGAAAACATAAAAAAAGCTGAACTGTTGGGGCCTGTCGAAAGTCCCTTCATGAGGTTGACATTTAAAGATACCACCAGCCTGCTTAAGGGGCAGCCGTTTTTGCTTAAAATGATAGCTAAACCCTTTATTAAGAATAATCCTGTACTGAGTGTTACAAAAAGTGAAACTATTGGCAATATCAGGAAAATGCATGAAATGATCAATGATAAGATATCGCAGAATATCTAAAGTATTGGCTGTTGAAAACTGTCTAAGCAATCATTCCGAGGAACATGCTGCCGCTATTAAATACTCTGAGGAAGGTATTTGAGTGTTTTAATTGAAAAAGCGACGATTTAGCTCTATGAAGCTAAATCGTCGCTTTTCGTGGAGTCGGGGAGAGTCGAACTCCCGTCCAAACAAGCAACCAAAAGGCTTTCTACACGTTTAGTTCCTGATTGGATTTTCGTCATTGTGCAAGGCCAGGAACAGCCACACAATGCTTATCTTCTTAGTTGTCAAAACAGCCCCGAAGCTTGACTGTTTCTAGGTTTATTTTTACGGTTCCCCTTTTAAGAACGCCACAAACCAAGGCTTTCAAGGAGAATCTAGCTTTCCTGCCTTGCAGGAACTAGGCAAATCGTACTATAATTCAGATTAAGCAGCTAAAGCGTAATTATTTTCGCCGTGTAAAAGTGTAGGACCATTTAGTAACGAGAATTGTCCCAGTTCTCGACGTGCTTACTTTTCAATTCGACTCGCTGTCAAAACCAGTCGACCCCAATATGTTTAAGAACTCTTGCTATAATGCAAAAACCATACCGCAAAAGTAGTTAAAAAAAATACATTTTCCAATTCAGGCTAATTGATTACGTCGTCTTTGTCAAGTTTAATAGGATAGGTACCAAAAAGAGGAGCCAATTTCCAGATTTTATACGTCTTTTGGGTGTATTTGTTTGAAATGGCAAACAAGGCTACTGTATCTTTTTTCAGCTTTACATAAGAAGAAGTGTTTCCATGCCACCATCCGTTATGATAAAACAGCTGTTCTCCGGTTTCCCATTCCAGCATACGAATACCAAGACCGTAATTTTTAGTACCACGGTGTTCATAGCTGTAACCCTTGAAAGCTTCGCTAACCAATACCGGATTCAGGAACTTGTCAGAATAGGTGGCCATATCAAACTTGAGCAGGTCGCGAGGTGTGGAATAGATATTCTTGTCACCATACACATCATCCAGATGATTCAGTTCATAAAGTACTTTGTTTCCCTTATACGAAAGACTTGCCGTTTCTTTGTCTTTTGAATAATCGTAAACATAAGTGTTTTTCATACCGAGCGGTTCGAAAATCATCTCTTTCATCGCCTCACGGTAATTTTTTCCCGTAATCTTCTCAATAACCAATGCGAGAATGGCATAATTGGTATTGCAGTAGCCAAATTTTCTGTCAGGTTTGAAATACAGGCCGAATTTGTGCTGTGCCAGCAAATCCAGAATATCCTGATTGTGCAGCATTTTGGAACGGTTCCATACTTTAGTATCATCAGCAAAATAGGCATAGTTAGGCAGGCCGCTCCTGTGATTCAGCAACATTTTAATAGTAATCTCTTCATAAGGAAAGGAAGGCAGTATAGCATTCACCTTGTCTTCCAGGTGTAATTTTTCCCGGTCTATAAGCCGCAATATGGCTGTAGCCGTTAATACTTTGGAAACCGAAGCGATGTGCAGCGGAGTAGTGGCGCTAATGTCTTCACCTTTAGAAAAATTAGACTTTCCCTCATATTTTTCAAAAATAATCTGCCCGTTTTTGGCTACCAGAAAACCGCCGTTCATAGAGTTGTTGGGCCAGTTTTTTTCATAAAATTTTTCCAGACTTTCCTGTTTGGGAGTAACATAGCTGGCCGGAAGTTTTTTTGATTTTATACTGTAAGGTGAAAGCGCATCGGTGTTATTTTCAACGGGTTCGTTAGAGGCAATCTGTTTGTTTTTTTCTTGGCATGATGTAAGCAACAATGCCGAAGCAAGCAAAGGGTATATATATTTTGAAAATGTCATTGTAATTATAATGGTTGGGAAGCAAATATAGAAAAACAGGCACATTATGGTTTCTACTTTAACAAAATAAAAAGCAACTTATTGTATTGTTATATTCCTTTAACATTTTAGGGTATAAATGACAAAATATCCTCAATATTTTATGAATAAAAGTTTTGGAGGGCTAGCGGTTAATGTTATATTTGGAACAAATTATAACGTTGTAGTTACAAAGTTGTAATCAAAGAAATGATTTTGTTAAAATATTGAGAAGCTTTCAATCATTTCTGAAATTAACCTAAACACCACCCTTTATTTTTTAAAAACTATTATGAAATTCGGAATTATTAAGGAAAGAAAAAACCCACCCGACAGGAGAGTAGTATTTACCCCGGAAGAAGCCTCAAGATTATTAAAAGAACACCCGGAAGTGGAGCTGAAAGTGGAAAGCTCTGATATCAGAATATTTAATGATGATGAATACAGGTCGCAAGGCTTGAATGTAACTGATGATATTTCAGATTGTGATGTGTTTTTTGGCGTAAAAGAGGTTCCTGTTGAGGCATTGATTCCTGGGAAAAAGTATTTTTTCTTTTCCCATACCATAAAAAAACAACCCCATAACCGCAAACTTTTACAGGCTATTCTGGAAAAAAATATCGATTTGTATGACCATGAAACCATAGTTGATGCCGATAACAGACGGCTTATAGGTTTTGGAAGATATGCTGGGATAGTTGGAGCCTATAATGGAATAAGAGCATTTGGAATTAAATTTGAATTGTTTAACCTGCCAAAAGCAGAAACACTTTCTGGAAAAAGTGATTTGGTGGCACGATTAAAGCGACAAATATTGCCTCCAATCAAAATAGTTCTCACCGGACACGGAAAAGTGGGCATGGGAGCTAAGGAAATCCTTGACGGGATGAAGGTAAAGGAAGTAACACCGGAAGATTTTCTGTCCAAAAAATACACTCAACCTGTGTATACCCAAATTGATGTACTGGACTATAACAAACGTATTGACGGAAAGGTTATCGATAAAGAAGATTTTTATAATAACCCGCAAGACTATACTTCGGATTTTGAGCGTTTTTCAAAAGTTGCAGATATTTTTATGGCCGGACATTTCTACGGTAACGGCGCTCCGGTTATTCTGACCAGAGAAATGCTTAATTCAAAAGACAATAAAATTAAGATTGTAGCCGATATTTCTTGTGATGTTGACGGTCCGATTGCGTCAACCATCAAAGCTTCAACCATTGCTGAGCCATTGTATGGCTATTTGCCAAGTGAGCACAAGGAAGTTGAGATTTATCATCCGGCTGCAATTGTAGTTATGGCGGTTGATAACCTGCCATGCGAACTGCCAAAAGATGCCAGCGAAGGTTTTGGCGAAATGTTTATGGAACATGTCATTCCTGCCTTTTTCAATGGCGACAAGGACGGCATATTGCAACGTGCCAAAATAACCGAAAATGGAAAACTAACCAAAAGATTTGAATACCTCCAACCTTTTGTTGATGGTAAATAAAAATAGGGCCCTGGTTTGATCAGGGCTTTTTTTATGCCTTGTTTTGTCTTTTTTAACGATGCTATCTTTATCTTTATGGAAATTATATCACTATGAAAAGACTATTTTTAAAATCATTTGTGCTTGTGGCGGCAATTGCTGTTTCCGGCTGTAATTCCAACAAACAGGCAACCATTAAAGAAGACGGAACGGAAGTCGTGAAAATCAGGACGCCGGAAGAAGGAAAAGAAGAAAAAAACGACACGATTGCCGTACAGGGCAAAGTCAATGAAATCAACAAGGGGAAAGACGGCTATACGGCTATCCTGACCGCCGAAGATGGAAAGATTTATTATGCCACAATCAGTATTCCTAATCTGAAAGACCCGAAACAATACCGTACAGTAGGCATAGGCGAAACGATTAAGATAAAAGGCAATTCCTGGAAAATGGAAGATGATAATTATATTACGGTTCGGGAGTTAGAGAAGTAATATTTAATAAGTATAACATTCAATACATTGCGTCATAGCAACTTTGCGAGACTATTTCACGCAAAGTTGCTAAGACGCTAAGTTTTTTAACTCCTAATTAAACTTCTTCTTTTATCGCATTCCAATCAATTTTTCTTGAAAAGTACATTACCAATCCCAGAATAACAAAAAGCCCGATACTGCCTGCCAAAAGCGCATAGTTTTCAAGTTGGATAATAACAAAAATAAAGGAGTAAAGAGCTGTTAGTGAAAGACCTATAAAAGTCGCGAACTTTTTACTTTTTAATATGGAAACAGAATAGAGCGAAATCATCAGTACTACAGAAATTCCGGCAATTAAATAGGCCTTCAGGAAACTGCTATGTTCTGTGATAGATATCAGAAGCGTATAAAACATAACCAGAGCCAATCCAATCATGGTGTAATTGAAAATATGGATACTGATTTTACTGATGGATTGGATGACAAAAAAGATTAGAAATGTAAGACCTATTACCAGAAAGCCATATTTTGAAGCACGTTCATTTTTTTGGTATTCGTCAACCAGAATAATAAAATCAACCCCAAAAGAATAATTTTTCAATTCCGGGAAGTCGCCAAAATAGTTTTGAGCGAAAGGCCTGTTGAAATCAAGAATTTTCCAGCTGGCTTCAAAACCGGTATCGTCCGATTTTTTTAAATTGCCGCCCGGTAAAAAATAGCCTGTAAATTTCGGAGATGTCCAGTTGGATTTCATACTTACAGAAGTTGTTTTCCCAATTGGAACAATTTTTAATTCCTGGCTTCCATCATAGGCAACATTAAAATTGAAATTCAGTTTTACGTCTGTAAAATATTCAGAAATAGCAAAGTTGGGTGTTTCTAAAGTAGAAACTGACGTTGCAGGGTCACTGGTAGCCGTTTCAAAAGACATGGTTTTATCTCCCAGTTTTATTTTCATACCGTCTTTTATACTTTTAAGATTGTTGGCTCTTATCAGTAAAGTAGCCTTATCCCATTGTATATTTTCTGTAGCAATACCTTTTGAGCTAAAATCGGGTTTGGTAAAAGTTCCATCAAACTTCATGGACGAACTAAAAACCACTGCTTCATAATTATTCCTTTTTTTCGCAGTCGTATTTACATCGATTTGGCCATTAAGCTGCTCCGGAAAAAAATAAGCATATTCGGTTTCGGAAACTGTTTCTGTCGTATTCTTTACGGGATAATGCACCGTGTAAGGAATTTTGATTATTGGTCCGTAAAGCAGGACGCTGTCGCCCCATTTTGCTGTAATTTCAGAAATGACTTCCTGTTTTCGGAAAGAACGCTCGGTAATCAAATCCTGTACAAATGTCAATGGAATTAACAGAACAATTGTAAGTACACCTATCAGGATTAATCGGGCTGTTGTTGATTGAAGAAAAGAAATTTCGGTTTTCATAAAAAATGATTTTTAAAGTTAACGGATTTAGAAAATTGGAATATTTAGCATTTGATGACGGTTATTTCCTGTCCGGTTTTTGTACCCTAAGTTTAATAAGTTCATAAGTCCATTCTGAACCGTTTTTTTGGGCAGAAATATCCATTTTGCCCTGTGCTTTTTTTCCGATTACCCTTACTGTGGCCTCAATTGCCTTGTTGTCGTTTGTATATTTTGTGTTGCCTTCAAGTATAGCCAGATTGTCTATAGGCTCAAGCGTTCCAAAAACCTGTATTACTTTCGTGTTTTCATTGGCTTTGGTTATGGCATTCTGAAACAGGGTAGGGTCTGCATAGGCCTGGGCCATGTCTTTGAAACTGCCCCGGCTTATGTTGTAGGCCAGTATCAAGCAGGCAATAATAAAGGCGGCCAAAGAAAGTGACCATTTGTAATTTATCTTCCACCAGTTTTTTAAGGTTGTTTTTTTTTTCATAATTATTTGATTTTAAAAGTGGTTTGTATTGTTTTTAAAGGAATCGAAAGCATCTTGAAATAATCCAGATTATGGAATTGGAAGGCATTTTTACCCCGTAAGTACTGATTTTCGAAATAGCCAATTTTATCAGGATAGAAAAGCGTTCCTGTGGCTATTACCATGTACAGATATAGGCTCCGTTTACCATTTCCGAACAAAAAGTATTGCATGCCTATTTCTTCAGTAACTGTAATTCCTGTATTGGTAAGCACATGAAACACGTCATGGTCTTCGAGTTTGGATTGTATTTCAAAGCCGTGTTTGGATAGGAAATGGCCTAGATGGAATCCCAAAGTTTGTTCCGGCATAAGGAGCAGTTCTGCATGGGTAATTTTCCAAGGTTCATTCTTTTTCAAAAGCTTTTGATAAGGCTTCTTACTGATGTCGTATAGTTTTTCGATAAATAAATCTCTCATGTTATTTTTAAAAGTACTTTGTATTTCAAAGTAAATGGATAAAAAAAATCTTAACTTTTCTGGATTAGTTTTTCAAGGGCGTCAATGTGTTCCTTAAAGGCTTTTTTTCCTTCTTTTGTGGCAATATAACGTGTGTTTGGTTTTTTCCCAATAAACTGTTTTTCAATAGAAATGTAATTTTCAGCTTCCAGCGCCTTAGTGTGGCTGGCCAGATTACCGTCGGTGACACCCAAAAGCTCTTTCAGCATATTAAAATCGGCAGCTTCGTTGACCATCAGTACAGACATAATCCCGAGTCGGATTCTGTGGTCGAACGCCTTATTTATATTTTGGATGATATTTTTCAAACTATAATTGTGAACAGGTTATAAATAGATTCTTTGTTTGCTTATCAATAAAAATCCTGAAGTCATTATAAAGATTGCTTTTTTTTATGATATAATGTTCTTCTGTTTTAGGGGTGAACCATTTTGGTTTTTCTGTTATTTCTATAACTTCAAACTCCTGAGAGTCTTCTAGCTCATATTGTTTTTCAAAGGCATGCAACAGTTTTTTATTCGATTTTACTTCCATAAAGGATTGAAACTCATAGCTCCAGTGAGACGAAACCCAAATTTTTGAATTTACTATAGTCACCTCTTTTGGCTTTTCCGAATTAAAAGTCTTTTTCCAAACCGTTTATCATTTTCCCATGTTCCTCCGCATGAAAACAACGCTGCCAAAGATAGTATTTGTAGCGCTTTAAATATAATTTTAATTCTTGTCATGCTTTAAATACAACTTAAACCCGTAAAAAATATGGCAGACACCAAAACCAAGTGCCCAAAACAACAATCCATATCCAATGAAATAGGAAGAAATCAGACCAATGATAATCAATGTAATACCCAGATAACGAACGTCGCCCAAAGTATATTTACTGGCATTGACACAGGCAAGACCATAAAAAATGAGGGTTAGGGGAGCTACAAATCCGTAGATTTCTTTTTCAATGAGAAACAGTATGAAAAAACCTCCGGTTGCCAAAGGAATGGCAAAATTAATCAACAGCCTTTTGGAAGAGGCATCCCAAATATTTTCATTCTCTTTTTTTGCCTTTTTGATACTTAATGAAATTCCTGTTGTTATGGATAGGAGTATAACAATAATGGCAATAGCGAAAAGTCTCTTTATGGAACTTTCTGAAACGACCAGATTTTTATAACTACCTAAATCAGAGCTGTCACTATAAATGGTCTTATAAGCCATCCAGGCACCAATCAGGGAATACACACCGGCCAGAACACCAGACAGACCGCTCAAGGAAATAAACCTTGAAGAACGGTTCATCATGTTCTTGATTTCTGAAATGTCATTGAGATATTTGTTTGTCTCCATATAAAGTACTTTGAATAACAAAGTAAGATAATAAAAATGAATTGGCAAAAAAAATCCCCCGAAATTTTCGGGGGACTTTAAATTATTTTTCTAAAGTGCTTATAGCCTGAAGATTCCGCCTACTGTAATTATTCTCTGGAAGAACCCAAAGTGTTGTGAAGCGCTATCGGCATTGCTGGAAGTTGTTTTAATGTCCTGCATGTCAATATAACCGCCTTTTAATTCGCCCTGAATAAAAAAGTGCTTGAAAAAAGTCAGGTTCAAACCCACCTGGGCAGATACTCCGTATCCGGAAATATGGAAATCGTCATGTCTTTTCTTGCTTAACAAAGTAGCATTTGTTTTTGGATAGAGAAGTCCGCCGCCAATACCTTCTGTCAGGTTAATCTGGATTTTGTCTGTATTCCAGATTCTGAAAAGCTTGGAAATATCATCCACACGGTTGATTTGTGCATGCACATAATTAAGACCGTCCGTGTGTTCAAATTTCAAAAAGTCCTCAGACATAACAGTTGGCGTATTGTTATACGTACCGTTGTGTATGGCTCCTGCTTCTGATGCCGGAAGATTAATTTCTCCTGTTACATTGGCAGTTTGACCTTGAGTCATTACATATTTCATGTGGTCAACACCAATGGAAACATTATAATGGTCACTGATGAAGTAGCCAATCCTAAGGTTGGTTTGCGGAATAGTCATTCTGGCCGGATTCAGGTAATCTAAGTGATACCCTTTAGGCTTGTCATGCGCTTTCACATCGTTTACTGTGAAATTGTAACCATCGCCTTTAAAGGTAATGTCTGATTTTGTGTAAGATTCTCTGTTGCCACCCCAATAGATAAAGAATTTTCCTTTGTTGTGGGCAGTGTATTTTTCAGGACTCGTTGCCAGCTCTTGGGCGAAGGTGTACTGTGAAAAAGCACAAAAAAAAGTAAGTACACCCACTATTAATGGATGTTTCAAAATTGGGAATTATTTATTATTAAAAAATTTAGGTTATTCGGTTTAAAAATTATTTACGGTTTTTCTAATGGCTACCAGCTTGGTCATCAGTCCTTCGAAATATTTCAGGTCCAGCATGTTGGCCCCGTCACTTTTTGCATTGGCAGGGTCGAAGTGGGTTTCAATAAAAATTCCGTCAACGCCAACGGCAATTCCTGCTTTAGCGATGGTTTCAATCATGTCAGGTCTTCCACCGGTTACACCTGCCGTCTGGTTTGGCTGTTGCAAAGAGTGGGTTACATCAAGGACTGTTGTAGCATATTGCTGCATGGTAGGAATACCTCTGTAATCCACAATCATATCCTGATATCCAAACATGGTTCCTCTGTCAGTAACCATTACTTTCTGGTTGTTGCAGTCCAATACTTTCTGTACGGCATGTTTCATGCTTTCCGGACTCATAAACTGACCTTTTTTCAGGTTTACGGTCTTTCCGGTGTTGGCGGCCGCAACTACAAGGTCTGTCTGGCGAACCAAAAAAGCAGGTATCTGAAGCACATCCACATATTCTGCCGCCATAGCTGCATCTTCGTTGGTGTGGATATCGGTAACGGTTGGAACATCAAAGGTTTCAGAAACTTTTCGTAAGATTTTCAGGGCTTTTTCATCACCAATTCCTGAGAAACTGTCGATTCTGGAACGGTTGGCTTTTTTGAAAGAACCTTTAAAAACGTAAGGTATTTGTAATTTGTTGGTAACTTCAACAAGTCGTTCAGCAATTCTAAGTGCCATTTCTTCTCCTTCTATGGCACATGGACCAGCCAGAAGAAAAAAGTTATTATTGTCGAGGTGCTTTATTTTTGGGATATCTTGTAAATTCATATGTTGTTTTTTGAAAGCGCAAATTTACAAATTATATCAATCGAAAGATAATTTCTGTTAAAACTTTAAGAAGCAAAAACACAGGGATTTATCGGCTGTCTTTTTTCTTTTTAATGATTTGTTTTATAGCCAACCAAAAAGGGTGGAATTTATATATATGCCTTAATTCTACCCTTTTGTGTAGAGGTAATCAAACGGTTTATGTTTATTTTCGAAAAATTAATATTGAATCATTGTTGTCCGATAATTATTTAATAATACCTTTTTAAACATGAAACGTTTTTATATTACTTTATCTGTATTAGCAACAATTTTTTATACAAGTTGTAATGATAATTATCTTGATATAGATGATAACAGCATGTCAGAACAAACAAAAACAATTGACAAGTTAAATCTAAGCCAAACCGAAAAACTTCGCCTCGATTTTGGAAGGGCTTTTGCTTTAGCTATAAAAGAAAATTCTGAGTTACGAAAATTTATCAAAGAAGAAGCTCAAAAAAAATTTAACAAGGATTACGATGTAATGTATCATCTAGTGAAAAATAAACCTTTAGGTGATACATATTACAGGTATTCCAACAATTCGACTTCATCGAGTAATACATTAAGAAGCTTACTGCTAAATTATTTTGAAAATGAAAACGATTTAGTACAAATTGAAAATCAACTGCCTTTATTGACTGTATTTGTGCCTGAATTGCCTGAAAGTTCATTTTCAGCAGAAACATGGGATGTTAACGACCCGGCACAAATCCCGGTTGTCGCCATTAGACTTGATAATACAAATGAGGTTCCAATGATTGATATAGTTAACAATCATGAATATGTTTTAGAAATGGACTTAATTCCGGGTTATCCTGTTGTAGTAATAAAAAATAACGAAAGACTTGTTGTAAATAACGACAATCATAATTTTATTAAATCATCAACTGTCTTATATGCTGGAGGTGGATTAAGTTATAGATTTATTGATGATAATTTTAATTCAAATATAACAAGTCTTTCACCTGTAATTGTTGACAATGATGGGGTTATACAGGGTGGTACTTTCGGAGGAAATTCAACAAATTCACCTTGTACAGTTCCTTTTCCTCATATACTTGGAAGACAAAATACTGTATCACCATTTTTACAAAATGCTTTTAATATTTTTGAAGGAGTTGTTACGCAAGCTTGGCAAAGAGATAATATTTATTATCAATTAACACCAACTGTAGCTACTAACACTTATATAGGAGGAAAATATGTTGAAGCAATATCATATTTCCGTTTACAAGGAAATCCTGCCGATGTATTTAATTTTATGTCAAATCAATTTAATGGCTCATATCCTGACCCTCAATTAATAAATCAAAATTGGGAGAGCAAGAAAAGAGTTCCTTGGACAGACGGTAGATTTGAAATTGGAATTTCTGTTACAGATAATGCTAAAAACAGACCAAATGTAAATGCAACTTTAGCTTTTGATGCTAAAGCAAGTGATTTGTTTACTTATACACACATATCTATTACAAGACAGAGAGGGTTTTGGCCTATCAGATGGAAACGAACATATTATAAACCAGTAATAAATGGTTTTAAAGGTATGGATTTTACTTCAATTGCTCTTGATGCTACAAAGTTACATATTCATTCTTGGGATTTAACAGAGTATTCAAATATTTGGAATTTTGAAATTAAAGAATTAGACTCCACAACTGAATTTATAACTCAAACTTCAAATATCAAAAAATATAATACTAACGTTAATATTGACACTTCAATACCATTAGGCGAAAAAGTTAAAGTTGGTTTAAAATTTGGTGCATCAATCGAGGAAACAAATACTTCAACTAGAACTTTAAAATGGGTTGAAGGTAGCGACTTCCTTGGTATGTTTGATGTGCCTTTTGGAGATAGAATTGTTATTAAGAACCCATGTAATAATCAGCTTTATCCAAGACTTTATACTAGCTCTAGGTGTGTCATTGAGATAAGACCAATTCAGGTTGAGTTTTAATAAAATGACTATCGGGTAGTTTATATCAAATCAAAGAATAGTGAATTTAGTCACAGATCAAAATGATTAGACAGATTCATATTAAATAAAACTCGAAAAAGGCTCACTTTCATAACTTTTTCTTTGATAAGACTTAATACTTTGCGACTCTTCGCCTTGCGAGCAATTATTTCACGCAAGGGCGAAGAGTCCCAAAACATGACAAATTATAAAACCTACATATAAGAATTCTTATGGTGTAAAGTTTCCGATAATCAATTAATATAAACTAAAGGGTAGCTATACTTAATGTTCGAAAAGATGAAAAAAAATCTTTGCCTAATTACAACTTTGATACTGTTTTCTTGTAATAGTGATGATTTAATTCCTGTAAATCAGTATTTAGGGAATTATAAGCTAACCGCATTGACATCTAATATTCCATTAGACTTGAACTATGATAATATTGCTACACTTAATTTTAAAAATGAATTGAATATTTATTTTTTAGGCAATAGAAAACCTTTACATGATTTACAATTTGTTAAATCAAGTGTATCAAATGAGTGGTTTCTTCGTTTGGGATTACCTAAAGATAATTACAATCCTGAACAAACAATTATAGAATTAAGATACGGAACTGGCGATTATTCTAAAAGTATAATATTCGATAATAACACACCAACAATAATTCACAATTATTCCGATTTATTTGTAGCTGACTCATTATGGTTGGTTAACAATAAATATCCTTATCCTTATCAATTAAACTTCTATGATAACAATAAAATTACTGTTAAAATAAAACAGAAATTTTACGACAATATTAATTCAGAATGGGTTGTATCAGAGCTGATTGCGAAATATGAAAAATTGTAAATCTTCTGCTAACATCCATTTTGCGTAATTGTGGGGTCAGTATCAAACAAATATTCTATTTCAAATTTTTAGATTAAAAGAAAAAGATTAAATTAAAACTCATTTATTGCCATAAAATCAAGGATAACAACCCAAACTCCTTGAGAAGTTATTATCAAGTTTTCTTCAATTTTGTTATTTCGTGAAAATAAGTTCGTTTTATTCATTTTTCTTAAGTCCAAATCCTTTCGGTACATAAAGATATCCTTTTTCGAAGATATTAAAATACAGGCGGATGGGTTTTGCAATTCCGGGCCAGGTGACTTCATAAACATCTAATAATCCGGCGCCCATTTCATTTCTTTTAGTTGGGAAAGGGCAGCAGCTTTCAATTTTTTTATACGTTATGGTTTCGCCTTTTGGTCCGGTCAGGGCATCTAAAAAGCGTTTTGGATTAATGTCTTCGTCTGCTACGCTTCGGTAATATACATTAATAGGATAGTCCTTGTCGTAGCCGTATTTTTTGTCTTTACTGTATTCTGTAAGCAAAAACCAGCCATTTTTTGTAATGACAGGTTCCGGTGCGTTGTCATCAATGTTCTTGATAGTTGAACGGGTACTGATACAGGAAACGGCAAGGATTCCTGTCAATAAGACCAGGATAAGGCTTCTGATTTTCATTTAGTTTGCTTTTTTGTTTGAATAAAATAGGCTACGATAGCTGAGATTACCATTCCTATAGATAACGTAAAAAAGATACTCTGTATGATATAGCTCCTTAAATTAAAATAGTTGGCGGCAGCTTCTTTGTCTTTTGAAGCATTAATCATGTTTTCAAAAAATTCCGGTGCAATCAGTTCATGGAAGGAAGCCTGGGCTAAAGGCATCAATAAGGCAATAACAATGGTCATGTAAAGTCCGGTGGCACAACCTTGTTTCCAGTCCATGTGTCCGTTAAAATAATTAGTCTTTTTTTCTCTTAATGCCAGCGAATAGATAAGTCCGGCGAAAATGTAAAACAATAAGGAAGACAACATATAAAAGCTCATGTTTTCGCCATAAATGCCTAACGTTTTTTCCAAAATAGCCCATGCCAGATAACAAAAGATGTACCGGATGCCCCATTTGATTTCAATCGCAAATTTTTTCATTATGTGTGGATATAATTCAGAGTCAAAATTAAATGATTATTTTAATTGGGCTATATTTTAGACGGGAATATTACGAGGTATGGGAGCGAATGTTTATTTTTGTGCAAATAATTTGAGCTATGTATAGTTTTTATGGCACCTGGCCCTGGTATGTTTCCGGTTTTTTAATCGGAGCAGTAATGCTTCTACTGATTTATTTTGGAAAGACATTTGGAATGTCGTCCAATCTTCGCACGCTTTGCTCCATTTCCGGAGCGGGAAAATTTTCTGATTTTTTCAGGTTTGACTGGAAGTCGCAGCGTTGGAACCTGGTAGTTGTACTTGGAGCCATGATTGGCGGTTTTATAGCTGTACATTTTTTAAGCAATGGTTCCGGAGTGAATCTGAATCCGGCTACGGTAGCCAAATTGCAAGAAATGAATATCGATGCGCCAAATGGAAAACTGATTCCGGAATTGTTTACTTCTGCTGAAAATGTTTTTACTCCAAAAATATTCGGATTCCTGCTTTTTGGTGGACTTTTGGTTGGATTTGGTTCCAGATACGCGGGCGGATGTACTTCCGGCCATGCCATTACCGGAATGAGTAATTTGCAGTTGCCTTCATTGATAGCCGTAATCGGTTTTTTTATCGGTGGATTAATTGCGGCTCACTTTTTATTGCCTTTGATTTTTTAGTTTAATATTTTCCGTTCACCCTGCCAGGGTTTTAAACCCTGGCAGGGTGAACGGAAAATAAAATATATCAGTACGATGAAATTTATAAAATATTTACTTGTTGGAATTCTTTTCGGGATTGTATTAACCAAATCGGAAGCCGTGTCCTGGTACCGAATTTATGAAATGTTCCAGTTTGAATCTTTTCATATGTTTGGAATTATCATGACAGCTATTGCGGTGGGTGTTGTTGGAATCCAGATTTATAAAAGAAATAAAGTGGTTGGGCTTGATGGCAAACAGATTCAGATTGCCGATAAGGATAAAGGATTTAAAAACTACATTATTGGCGGAACCATTTTCGGATTGGGCTGGGGCATGATTGGAACTTGTCCTGGACCTATATTTATCCTGATTGGAGCCGGTTTTTACAGTATTGGGATTGTACTTTTAGGTGCCTTGATTGGTACGTTCCTTTACGGGTTATTAAAAAATAAGCTGCCTCATTAATTGGCGACTAAAAACATAAAAAAAGCCCCGGAATTTTCCGGGGCTTTTTTATGCAATCATTGATTTTTCAGTGTTTTCCAGTGACATGGCTTCTCTGTCGGCAAGGATGACCTGTTCCAATTCTTCAATTTTTTCACGCACCGCACTGATGTATTCGTCCTGATTGCGGATACTGGCGAGATACTTAAGCGTTTTTTCGTCGTGTGTAAAAAAAGTTCTGGCAGAACGTGTGGCTTCATAAGTGTTGTGTCCTAATAATTTCATGACATCTATACCCACACGCAGGCTCGTGTCGAGAGTTTCCCTGTAAATGTGCATAATCCCCGCATTCATCTGGTCATAGGCATCGTCTCTGTTTTCAGAACGTACAAGTATGTAAAGATTCGGGAAATGTTTTTTGACCATTTCTATCATTTCCATTCTTTTTTCGCGATTGCCTATGGCAATAATGATAATTTGCGCTCTGCCGGCTCCGGCTATCTCCAGCAAATCATGTCGTGAAGCGTCGCCATAATACACCTTGAATCCGAGTTTTCGCAGCATGTTTACATTATCGCTGTTATTGTCGAGTACGGTAGCCTGTATGTTATTGGCTCTTAGAAATCGTCCAACAGTATTCCCGAAATGACCGTATCCGGCTATGATAACAGGATTGCTTTCAGAATCGACATCACTCTCGGCTTCTTCTTCGCTTCCGCTCATAGAGCATTTGGATTTCATCAGTACCTTTTCATTAAACATCATCAGCAGCGGCGTAAAGGCCATGCTCAGTGCGGTCACAGCCATCATAAGATCTGTGATTTCTTTGCTGAGGATGTTTTCCTGTAATGAAAAACTCAAAAGCACAAAAGCGAATTCGCCCACCTGACTAAGCCCAAAACTAAAAATAAAGTTTTGGGTATGTCCAATTCTGAAGAATTTACCCAGAAGGTACAATACCGTAATTTTGATGATGATAATACCTACCACGAGTCCCATAATAAGCCATGGTTTTGACAGCAAAAGCTGAAAATCTATCGAACTGCCTACAGAAATGAAGAAAAGCCCCAGCAAAAGTCCTTTGAAAGGGTCAATGGCAATTTCGAGCTGGTGTTTATATTCACTGTTGGCAAGCATAACTCCGGCTAAAAAAGCACCCAATGCCGGACTTAATCCTACAGAGGTCATCAATACCGCAATGCCTACCACAACAAGTAATGCCATTGCGGTAAACATTTCACTTAGTTTTGTTTTTGCCATGGCATGGAAAATAGGACGTAAGAGGTATTTTCCGGAAAGCAATACTATGGTTATTGAAGAAAGTACGAAAAGAGCCTGTGTCCATTTTGAAAAACCATCCATCAAAGTAGGATGCGCGGTTACCGCTGCCTGTTGTAATTCCTTACTGGCGAGCAAGGGTAGCAGTGCCAACATAGGAATGATAGCAATGTCCTGAAAAAGCAATACGGCAAAGGAACTCCGTCCGGCTACGGTTTTAATCCAGCCTTTTTCATTAAGGGTCTGCATGACTATAGCGGTAGAAGACATGGAAATTATCATTCCCAAAACCAATGCGGTTTTCCAGTCCAATCCAAAGGTCAGTGCAGCAGCTGTAAGGACGAGTGTTGTCCCGGCAACCTGCAAACCTCCCATGCCGGCTATTTTTTTCCGCATTCTCCAAAGACGTTCGGGTTCGAGTTCCAGTCCAATGACAAATAGCATCATAACAACACCAAATTCGGCGAAATGCATAATGTCATGTCCTTCGGTTCCTATGAGTCCTAAAAAGGCCGGCCCGATGATGATTCCTGCCAGAAGATATCCCAGCACGGAACCTAGGCCAAGTCTTTTGGCAATAGGAACCATAATAACGGCTCCTGCCAGATAAATCATGGCCTGAAAAAAGAAAGTGTCCTGCATGTGATTCATTTACTTAATATAAAAATAGCTATTTTGAAAAAAGATTTTGGTTTTTGGAAATAAAAAAATCAACTGCCTGAATGAATTTCCAGGCAATTGATTTCAAAGGGCCATGGGTAGCCGTTATTTCCAGCCGCCACCTAAGGAGCGGTAAAGCTCAACATCGGCTTCAAGGCTAGTGCGTTTTAATGTGGCAAGTTCCAGCTCGCTTTGCAGCAGGTTTCCTTGTGCCACAATCACTTCAAGATAAGTAGCCATACCGCTTTTGAAAAGCATGTCTGCATTTTTTACTGCATTTTGCAATGTAGTAACGCGGTTGGCAGCTATTGCTTGCTGTTCTTTTAGTTTTTCAACTTTTACAAGCGCATCAGCTACTTCGCCAACGGCTACAAGAACCGATTGCCTAAAGCTGAGTACGGCTTTTTCTCTTTCGATTTTTGAAATTTCGTATTGTGCTTTAAGGCTTTTTCCGTTTAGCAATGGCTGTGCAAGGCTTCCGGCTACAGTTCCAAAAAGCGAAGCGGGAGTATTAAACCAGTTGCTTGATTTGAAAGAGGTGAGTCCGCCTGCAGCCGTAATGTTCAGGCTTGGATAGAGTGATGCCTTGGCAATGCCTACTTTTGCGTTTGCCGCTTTTAAAGCCAGTTCTGCATTTTTAACATCCGGTCTTCTGCTTACTAATGAAGAAGGAATTCCGGCAGATACATTTTCTTTTAAAGCGATGGCTCCAAGCGTAGTTTTCCTTTCCTTAGCACCCGGAAAGCTTCCGGTAATGATGCTTAGCGCATTTTCCTGCAAGGCAATGGCCTGCTCAAGTTCAGGAATAAGCTGTGCAGCTACAGACTGTTGCGCTTCTGCCTGTTGTTTCGCCAAAGAGGTTACCTGTCCGGATTCATATTGCAGGTTAATGACAAACAATGTACTGTCATTCAACGCAAGATTCTTTCTGGCTATTTCCAATTGGGCATCCAGCATCAAAAGATTATAGAATCCTGTAGAAACATTCGCTACAATAGTAGTTTGCAATGCTTTTTTGGCTTCTTCAGATTGGAGGTATTCCGCCAAAGCATTTTTCTTACGGCTTCGGATTTTACCCCAGATATCTGCTTCCCATGACAGGTTGAGTGCCGCATTATAATCTTCGATATGTTTCTTTTTCAAAAATGTACTGGTACTCAATCCGTTCAGGCTATTGTCAGACAACCGGGTTGATGTGGCCGTAGCCTCAAAGTTGAGCTTCGGAACATTTCCCCATTTGGACTGCGTTAGTTGCCATTGCGCCGCTTCAATATTTTTTTGAGCGATAAGCAGGTCATTGTTTCTGACAATAGCACTGTCTATCAGTTTTTGGAGCGAAGGTTCTGTAAAGAATTCCTTCCAGCTCTGGTCGGCAATGCTGGTAGTGTCTTGCGAGCTAACATTCCTGAAGTTTTCGGGCAAGGCATCTTTTGGAGTTTCGACATCTTTCGAAACTTTACATGCTGTCAGTGTGGTGATTAAAACCAGTACAGCTATATATTTATTGATGTTTCGTTTCATTTTTATTTTTCTTCGTTATGGATTACGGCTATTGGTTTTCCACTAACTTTTTCTTGTAAATACTGGAATATGATAAATAGAACCGGGATGATAAATAAACCAAGAATTACTCCTGAAAGCATACCTCCGGCAGCACCAATACTGATGGAATGGTTACCTTGTGCTGATGGACCTGTGGCACTCATCATTGGAATTAATCCCACAACAAAGGCCAGCGAAGTCATGATGATTGGTCGTAAACGTAGTTTCGCCGCATCAATTGACGCTTTGCCCAATGCCTGGCCGGACCTTCTTTTTTGTGCCGCAAATTCCACGATTAGGATAGCATTCTTGGCGAGAAGCCCAATAAGCATGACGAGTGCAACCTGTACATAAATGTTATTTTGAATACCGGTCAAACCAATAGCTGCGAATACTCCAAAGATTCCGGTTGGGATGGACAAGATTACCGCTAAAGGCAAAATATAACTTTCATATTGTGCCGCAAGCAGGAAATAAATGAATACCAGACACAATAGGAAAATGGTTGTTGATTGTCCTCCGGATGAAATCTCTTCACGGGTTTGTCCTGAAAATTCATAACTATAACCGGCAGGCAACTGCTGTGCAGCTACTTCTTCAATGGCCTTGATGGCATCTCCGGAACTGAAACCCGGTTTCGGAATCGCATTAATCGAAATCGAATTAAACAGGTTGTATCTCGAAGCGGTTTCAGAACCATAAATACGGGTTAGTTTTACCAAAGTATTTATAGGAACCATTTCACCATTTTTATTTTTTACAAATACACGGTCAATAGTTGTCGGGTCGGCTCTGTCTGCAATATCGGCCTGAACCACTACTCTGTAATATTTCCCGAATCTGTTGAAGTCAGAAGCCTGGGCACTACCAAAATAAGCCTGCATTGTTTGCAAAATGTCTTTTACTTTTACTCCCAACTGGTCTGCTTTTTCATCATTGATATCCAATTGCAATTGCGGATAATCTGCTTTGAAAGAGGTAAAGGCTACAGCAATTTCAGGACGTTTCATTAATTCTCCGATGAAGTTTTGAGAAACACCGCTAAACTTATCCAGTTTGCCGCCTGTTTTGTCCTGCAATACTAAATCCAGAGCTTCCACATTACTGAATCCTGGTACGGTTGGAAAACTGAATACGAAGAAATTACCTCCGGATATGGCACCTAATTGGCCACGAACCTGATTCATTATCTCATCAATGTTTTTAATAGCACCACGTTCTTCATTTGGTTTTAGCAATACGAAAACAACTGCTGATGATGGGCTCGTGGAGTTTGTCAAAAGGTTAAAACCTGAAATGGCGGTTACAAATCGGGATGATTCCAAAGCTTTTAACGTATTTTCGGCTTCGGTCATTACTTTTTGGGTTCCGTCTAAAGAGGTTCCGGAAGGTGTGTTTACTGCAATGGCAATAAATCCCTGATCTTCTGTTGGAATAAATCCTGTTGGGGTTCTTTGAACCATGACAATTGTTGCAACCAGAATTACAACCAGACCACCCAAACTTGCCCATTTGTTACGGATTAAGAACTTTAATCCGCCCACATAACGATTGGTTAAAGCTGTAAAACTTTTATTAAATCCGATAAAGAATTTTTCCTTGAATCCAGGTTTGGAATAGGGTTTTTCCTTGTCATGCGCTTCATGATTGTCTTTTAAAAATAAAGCGGCAAGGGCAGGGCTTAATGTTAAGGCGTTTACAGCAGAAATTACAATTGCAATGGCCATTGTAAAGGCAAACTGTCGATAGAAAACTCCCGTTGAACCTTCCATAAAACCAACCGGCAGGAATACCGCCGCCATGACCAGCGTAATCGAGATGATTGCTCCGGTAATTTCGTGCATGGCTTCATGCGTTGCGATTTTTGGAGACAAATGCTTGTGTTCCATTTTGGCGTGTACGGCTTCGACGACGACAATTGCGTCATCGACGACAATACCAATCGCTAAAATCAAGGCGAATAACGTCAGCAGGTTAATGGAGAATCCAAATAATTGCATGAAGAAGAACGTACCTAAAATGGCTACCGGAACTGCAATCGCCGGAATTAAGGTCGACCTGAAATCCTGAAGGAACAGGAATACGACAATAAATACCAGTATGAATGCTTCCAGTAAAGTATGCTGAACTTGAGCAATTGACTGGTCAAGAGATACTTTTGTGCTGTAAAATATATTGTGCTTTATTTCTTTTGGGAAATCTTTGGAGGCTTTCTCCATCAGTTTGTTAATCGCAATCTGAATATCGTTTGAGTTGGACCCCGCCAACTGTATGATACCAATTACGACACCTTTATTACCGTTCAAACGGGTCAAACTGTTATAGGAATAGGCACCAAGCTCGACTCTGGCAACATCTTTCAGGCGCAGGATAGAACCGTCTGCATTGGAACGGATTGCAATGTTCATGTAATCTTCCGGTTTGGTCAGTTTTCCTTTGTATTTGATAACATATTCGAAAACTTCCTTACTTCTTTCTCCAAATTTACCAGGCGCGGCTTCTAAACTTTTGTCCTGAATTGCCGCCATAACTTCGTTTGGCGTTACATTGTAAGTTGCCATTTGTGTCGGATTTAACCAGACACGCATAGAATAGTCTTTCGTTCCTCCAAAAATAGCGGCAGAACCTACTCCGGGAATACGTTTGATTTCCGGAATGATATTGATTTGGGCATAGTTGGCAACAAAAGTCTGGTCGTATTTGGCTTCGTCTTCGGTATACATACCAATAGCCATAATAAAACTGTTTTGCTGTTTTGCCGTAATGATACCTTGCTGTACGACTTCGGCCGGTAACTGGCTTGTAGCTTGTGCCACACGGTTTTGTACGTTAACGGCTGCCTGGTCGGCATCTGTACCTAATTTAAAGAAAACAGTAATCGCCAAAGTACCGTCATTACTGGCTGTTGAGCTCATGTAAGTCATGTTTTCGACACCGTTTATGGATTCTTCCAAAGAAGGTGCTACCGAACGTAGGACGGTTTCAGCATTGGCTCCCGGATAGACCGCCGTTACTAAAACCGACGGTGGGGCAATATCCGGAAATTGTTGTAGGGGTAATTTCGAAAGTCCCAGCAGACCCAATATTACCAATAGGATAGAGATAACAGTGGCCAGTACAGGTCGCTGTATGAATATTTTGAACATTTTTAGCTTTAATTATTTTTTGTTAATTACTTGAGCAATTTTATTCGATTTTTCAGGCTGAATTGCCTGACCTTCCTGAAGTTTGTCGATGCCGCTTAGTACAATCTGGTCACCTGATTTTACACCGTCTTTAATAAGATAGTTGCTACCGCTTTTACCAATAATGGTGATTGGTGCTTTGGTTACCTTGTTTTCTTTATTTACTGTAAAGACGAAAACTTTATCCTGCATTTCCATTGTAGCAGATTGTGGTACCAGAATTGCATCGTCATGTTGGATTCCTAAACGGATTCTACCTGTATTTCCGGAACGCAAAGTCCCGTTTGCATTAGGAAAAGTAGCACGAAGTGTGATGGCGCCTGTGTTTTTGTCAAACTGGCCGTCAACCATGTCGATTTTTCCAGTTTGGGCATACACATTGTTGTCTGCAAGCACTAATGAAACCGGTGGCAGCTTTTTGATTTTGTCATCGATAGTGTTTCCGGAATATTGTGCTTTGAAATTGATAAAATCGGTTTCGCCCAATGAAAAGTAAGCAAATACTTCATGAACATCTGAAAGTTTTGTCAATGGTTCAATATCGGTTGCAGAAACCAGACTTCCCTGTTTCTTTGGCAATCTTCCAATATAACCGCTAACCGGTGCTGTAATGGTAGTATAGCCCAAATTGATTTTTGCTGAACCTACCATTGCTTTTGCCTGGTCTAAATTGGCAGAAGCGATTCTGTGAGAAGCTTTGGCCGTTTTTAACTGGTATTCAGAAACAACCTTGTTTTGAACAAGAGGCGTTAGCTTATCAATTTCCAACTGCGCATTTATCAAAGCCGCTTCAGCACCATGAAGGCTGGCAAGCGCATTGTTTAGCTGTTCACGAAAAGGCTGTTCGTTTATTTTGAACAACGGCTGACCTTTAGTAACGAAAGCCCCTTCGTCAACATAAATTTTTTCCAGATTTCCACTCACCTGTGGGCGAATTTCAACATCAACGGTTCCCTGAATGGAAGCGGGATATTCAGAATCTGTAGTAGTGGTAGCACTTTGGATAGCATAAACCGGCAAAGTTGGGGGAGGTGGGGCAGCCTGACCCTGGTTTTTATCGGAACATCCTATCAGTATGGCTGCAAGCAGAAGGCTGGTTAGAATCGTATTTCTCATTGTTTTATGATTTTTGAATTTGTTGGACATTTTGATTGATTTCTGTTTTTTGCTTTGCATTTTTTTAGCGTTTAACATGCTGATTCATTTTATAATTGTTTATAGCCGACGGCCTGAAAGTCAGCTTTTTTGTTTGGTGTGAGGTGTTCTTCCTGAGAACAGCAACACGGGTTTCCAGCGCGCTACATTGCCATTGGTATTAGTTTGTTTTTAATAGTCATAACTGAATTAAATAATCTAACATTGTTAAGTAAGTAAACGAAAAAAGGTATAGATTTTCAGGCCAAACTGTTAATTACAGATTGGCATTAAATTATTTATCACTGTTAAGTAACGGATTAAAAAATTTTTCGTGATTAATCCATTATTAAATTATTCTTATTAAATCATTTATCAGTGTTAAGCAGATGTCAAAAAAATTAGACTTCTACTACCTGAATTGATTTAATTATCCCTCCGATGGCATCTTTCAATATTTGATTATTGATATTAGATGCTAACCCATTGCCTACGATATTGATAGAAATCAGTCCGTGGATAACTGAGAAAAAAGTAAAATATTTTTGCTTTATAACGTCGTCAGAAGGTTTTTGTCCTTTCATTATTTCGGCAATTGCTTGCGTAAATAATTGAAAAGGTCCTTCGGCTTCAGGAACACGCTGCATACAGCAAGTCATTTCTACTCCAAACATTACCTGATAAAGTTCTTTGTCTGCAAAGGCAAAGTTCCAATAAGCCATCCACATTGCCTCAAGCTGTTCTGCAGGGTCTGCTGAAACTGCTTTTGCTTTTTCCAGGTCTTTTGTCAGGCATAAAAAACCTTTTTTGGTGAGTTCCTGTAGTATAGCTTCTTTATTGGAAAAATACTCGTAAATAATTGGTGCAGTATATTCTATGCGGTCTGCTATTTTACGCATGCTGAGGCCTTGCCAGCCTTCTTCTTTCACAATATAATAGGCAGCATCCAGAATATTATTCCGGGTCTCTTCTTTTTGTCGTAAAATTCGATCTTTGCTTGCCATTTTTTATTGGGTATTAAATGGTTTAACACCGTTAAGCAAAATTACAGCTTTTTTATAATATGAAACAAGCGAATTATAAAATTTTCTTATGCAACTATAAATGAGATAGTGTTTCCTTATAAAAAGCGGGTTTTAAGCTTAAAATACAGTTCACTTTTTCGATTCAGGTTGATTCCGTTTTGTATGATGACAATTAGTTTTATGCCTATAATCGCTATTAAAAAAATAAGGAAGAGCGGAAACCGTAGCGAAAAAGCTTTTTGAAGGAACGGACTCACCATCATGAGTAGCGATGCGATAGCCGATAAAACAATTTGGATGCTTACTATATTTTTCCCTAATTCTTTATTTTTTGCGTCTTTGGTTTTATAAGTCAGGATTAAGGGAAGTATAACGTTTCCGTAGGGAAATATAAGTCCAAATAAAGCGGAAAGGTTGATTAGTTTCGCCCTGTCGATTCCGGTATTTTCATCGGTGTCAACCATCAGGTTTTCCGGCTGGGTTTCTAAGGATTGTGCAATTGCTTTTAATGTAAAACCTTTGAGAATACTCCCGGCTTCAATCCTTTGGATGGTTCGTAATGAAAGTCCGGATTTTTCAGCAAGTTCTGTTTGGGTGAGGTTCTTTGCTTCTCTTAGGGTTTTAACGTTGTTCATCATAAGCCGGGTTTCTGCTTTTGCATTACAAAGTTAAATGAAAAGGGATGATTATAGAAAACCTATCTTAAAATAGATTTCAAATTGAATCCAATGCTTTGCGCCTTTGTGCCTTTGCGTGAAATCCTCGTAAAGACGCAAAATGAAAAATGGTCATTTTATAAAAAACAATCGCAGGAAACGAATTCCCTGCGATTGCTACTAACTCAAAACTTAAACTAATTATTTATTGGAGTAAACTCTTATATAATCAATGATAAATTCTTGAGGGAAAATGGTATCGTCTACTTCAGGCCCGCCAAAGTTTCCGCCAACGGCTACATTCAGTATAAAGTAGAATGGCTGGTTGAAAGGCCAGACGTCTTCGTTTTTATCTGACGGATTAAAAGTAAAGACTAAAGTATCGTCTACATAAAAATCCATTTTGTCTTTGGTCCAGTCAACACCAAATGTATGAAAGCCTTCTTCGATGTTATCGAACCGGGTTTTGTGTGAGCTGGCATTGTCACCGTGATTGGCTTTGGTGTGTAGTGTCGTATAAACCATATGTGGTTCTTTACCAACATATTCCAGTATGTCAATTTCACCGCTTTTCGGCCATCCAACCTGTTTTATATTGGAACCGAGCATCCAGAAAGCAGGCCAGATGCCTTGACCAACAGGAATTTTAGCGCGTGTTTCCATATAGCCGTATTTGAATTCTTTTTTTCCGGCAGTTGTAATTCGGGTAGAGGTGTATTGGTTACCATCTTTTTTTGCCGTGATAATCAATTTGCCATCTACAATTTTATGGTTTTCTTTAGTATAAATCTGGCGTTCGTTATTTCCCCAACCACAGATGTTTGGACAACCATCACCCAATTCATAGTTCCAGACTTTTTCATTTAGCTTGTTGCCATTGAAATTTTCTTCCCAAATGAGTTTTCCTTTTTTAACCTGTCCAAAAACGGAACAGCCGGTGAGCAGTAGTAGGATTGCTGTTTTTTTCATGATGATTTTTTTAGTTGCTGTAATTGAAATCGGCCTGTAATGTCGCCATAGAGCTGCCACCTACGAATAACTGGAAGTCTCCGGGTTCGGCTTCCCATATTTTTCTGGCTGAATAGAATTCGATGGTTTTTTCGGTAATGGTAAACGTGACAGTTTTGGTTTGTCCGGCTTTTATTTCGGTAAGCTCAAAACCTTTCAATTCTCTTACAGGTCGCGTGGCGCTGGCTATCAAATCTCTAATGTATAATTGTACGACTTCTTTTCCGTCAACCGTACTGTTGTTTTTTACATCGACAGAAACTTTTATTTTTCCGTTTTTATGTAACGTCTTTGCATCAAGTTTCAGGTTCGAATATTCAAATTTAGAATAGCTCAGTCCGTATCCGAAAGGATATAGTGGCGTGTTTTCAATATCTGTATAATGTGACCAGAATACGCTTTCCGGATTGTCTGTAGACGGTCTTCCGGTGTTTTTATAATTATAATAGATAGGAAGCTGGCCTACATTTCTAGGAAAAGTCATTGGCAGTTTGCCGCTAGGATTATAATCTCCATACAATACCTGGGCAATGGCATGGCCGCTTTGTGTTCCTAAATGCCAGGCTTCAACAATGGCAGGAATATTTTTTGCGGCCCATGGAATAGCCAGTGGACGCCCGTTTTGCAATACGAGTACAATATTCGGATTGGCTTTGTAAACTGCTTCCAGCAGTTCCTGTTGTACACCCGGAAGCGTAATGTCGCTTCGGCTTCGTCCTTCACCGCTTTGCAGTCCGTGTTCGCCTAATACCATAATAACCACATCAGCTTGTTTTGCAGCTGCTATAGCTTTTTCAAAACCGCTTTTGTCAGTCGTATTTATTTTTGTTTCCAGCATAAATCTCGGCTCGCCAAGGGCTACATCGGCTCCTTTTTCATAGGTAATCTGGTTGCCTTTGTAGTTGGCCATCCCTTCCAGAAAAGAAACAGCAGTATTGTCGTCGGCACCAATTCTCCAGCTTCCTAACGGACTGGTTTTGTCGTTAGCCAATGCCCCGATAACCGCAATTTTCTGTCCTTGTTTTTTTAGAGGAAGCAGGCTGTTTTCATTTTTCAGGAGCACGATTGATTTTTTTGCCATGTCCAGAACACCTTCATGGAATTCTTTTTTGCCGGTGTATTCTTTTTCGCGGTTTTCATCGCAATATTTATAAGGATTGTCGAAAAGCCCCAATTCAAATTTTACTTTTAAGATTCTTCGCACGGCATCATCGATTTTGTCTTCAGAAACTTTACCTTCTTTGACCAAATCTGCCAAATGGCTTACATAACCGTAAGATTCCATATCCATATCTGAACCTGCATTAGCGGCTTTCATGGCAGCATCTTTAAGGTCTTTTGCGTAACCGTGGGGAATCATTTCACCCAGCGAGCCCCAGTCTGAAACCACAAAACCATCAAATTTCCAGTCTTTTTTAAGCAGCTCTCTTTGCAGGTAGCTGTTTCCGGTGGCCGGAATTCCTTCCAACTCGTTGAACGAGTTCATGAAAGTCAACACACCGGCATCAACAGTTGCTTTAAACGGAGGCAAAATGATATTGTGCAGCGTATTATCGCTGATGTCAACCGTATTGTAATCACGGCCTGATTCGGCAAAACCGTATCCTGCAAAGTGTTTTGTACAGGCAGCCAGGCGGAATTCATTGAATTTGTCGCCCTGGAATCCTTTCACACGGGCTATTGCAATCTGGCTTCCGAGGTAAGGATCTTCACCGGCACCTTCCATAACACGTCCCCAACGGGCATCTCTGGAAATATCAACCATAGGGGCAAAAGTCCAGTTCAATCCGGCTACAGCAGATTCTGCTGCGGCAATCTCGGCTGATTTTTTCATGGCTTCCAAATCCCATGAAGCGGCTTCTGCCAATGGAATAGGACTAATGGTTTTATAACCGTGAACGACATCAAAGCCAAAAATTAACGGAATGCCCAAGCGGGTTTCTTCTACCGCAATTTTCTGCAAAGCTCTTACGTCTTTAACTCCACGGACGTTGAGCATGGAGCCTACGAGTCCTTTTTTGAGGTTTTCGTATTTTTTTGCAGCCTGCCCGTCTTTAGGAACCGGTCCGGTAACATCCCAAAAGCCGTTGTATTGGTTCATCTGACCTACTTTTTCTTCCAAAGTCATCAGCTTTAATACAGAGTCTACTTTCCGGTCTATGGGAAGCCTGTTTTTTTCTGAAAAGTTATGTTGTCTGGAGCTGCTACATCCCATAGCCAAAAGCACGGCTGCGGCAAATCCGTATCGTATTGTTTTGTATTTCATTTTATTGGTTTCGAAATTTTATGATAGGCAATAATCAAGAAGGCCAGCAAAGCTAACCTCCCTGATTAGAAGCGTAAGAGTTGGATTACTGGTAGACTCTTACGTAATCGACTTCCATTGCAGATTGAGTAAATGCAGGGTCGACAGTTCCGCCAAATGTTCCTCCCATAGCCACATTCAGTATCAGGAAGAAATCACTGTTGAATGGGGTAGAGGCCGAGTTTACAAATGAGTGGTAAGCCGGCTGGTCGTCAATATAGAATTTAATTGACGTTGGACTCCATATCACTTTATATATGTGGAATTCTGATGAGACATTGCTGGCCGTTGTGGTTCCGGTATCGGCATTTCCGCCAGAACGTCCCGGATAGTGTAGGGTTCCGTGTATCGTGTTAGGTGAATTGCCTTTGTGTTCCATGATATCAATTTCTCCGCAAGCCGGCCAGATATTGGTAGCGTAGTTCTCACCAAGTGCCCATATAGCAGGCCATGTTCCTCCGCCCGAAGGCAATTTGGCTCTTACTTCAACCTTACCGTATTTGAACTCAAATTTGTTTTCTGTAACCAATCGGGCAGAAGTATAGTTGGAACCGGAGAAATTCTCTGCTTTAGCAATGATTTTCAATACGCCTCCCTGAACAACCGCATTGTCCGGTCTGTCAGTATAATGCTGCAACTCACTGTTGCCCCATCCGCCGGCGCCAAGATTGTAAGACCATTTTGTAGGGTCTGGTGCGCCGTCAACATTAAATTCATCACTCCAAACCATATTGGTGTAATCCGGGTCATTTCCGCCTCCCTGAACCGGTGGCTGGTTACTGAAAGTATGATACCAGGCTAAGGCAGGATTGCCTCCCATAACAGCTCTTACAACCAATTTGCTATCTGTAAGCTCCATGATTTCATAAGTACTTTGTCCGATGTAGTACCCCATAAATCCATTGTCAGAGAAGGTCATCGATGTACCACGTTTTTTATCTGCCGGTACCAGCGATTCACTAGGACTTAGGGCAACTGTTTTGACACCGCTGGTATTGTAGTTCAGGCAAAGGTCTGAGCCTCCTGAACCACCTCCAACACCTAAGAATGCAGCATTAAAGAAGGTCTTACCGCCATTATTTAATTCATATTTCAAAACACCATTTTCTACGAAGAAACGAAGTTCATTGTCATACAGACAGCTACTGTCCGGAGAACCTGCTTTTTCAAAAGGAGCCGCAGCATAGTAGTTAGGATAGAAGTTTTTCGTAATATCCCCGTCATTTTGACCAACACCCAAATGGCCCGGTACGGCTGCAGCCCAATACCATTTTTTGGAGCTTCCGTTTGTTAAAAGCGTGATGGCTTCCGGGTCTGAGAAATTACTGAATACGGTAACTTCAAATGAGGTATTACTGGCTGTTCCGCCTTTTCCGAAAGCAACTACATTAACGGTGTAGGTGTTTACTCCGTTGCGGGTAAAGGTTTTGGTGTAAACCCCACCCGGAGCATTTTGGGATGTTCCGTCACTGAAAAGATATTTGAAGCTGACAGCATTATCTGCGGTTGCTTTTAATATTACTTTTCCGGAACCGTCTCCATCCGGATGTTCTGCATCTTTACCTACGATTTCATAGGTTAATTCTATATTTTTTGGAGCATCGAGACTGCCAAAAGTCTTGTCGTCATCCTGGCAGCTGCTGACCATAGCTAGCAGCAGGGCTAATTTTCCGATATTTTTTAGTATGTTTTTCATCCCTTTTAATTTGAAAGTTTGACGTCGTCAAAGTAGTAGGTTGCCCCGGTACCGTTGGTTCCGAAATCAAAGAAGAGCACTACATTCTGATAGGCATTATTAGTATTGATTCCTGTGAAATCATAGGTCAGTTCTTCCCAACCGTTAGCAACAGTTGTTGTAACCGGAAGTTCGATGTTGATGTTTGTATTTGTCGAATTCTCGAGTTTCAACAGTACCGGTATTCCTGCCTGAGGCGACCATACTTTGATTTTTATTTTATGGTATACTGAGAAATCGATTGGCTCTGTAAGCGTAATTGCTGTTCCGGCCCAAACTTCTGCCCCGGCATTTTTCACGACACGGGCAACATTTGCCGTGGTGTTTATTCCTGAAGGGTTAGGATTGGTAACTTTTGTGGCAAAAGCACCTCCAAAATCCCCAAAACCATAATTGATTGTGGAAGATTCAAATGTCAATGGCAGTGTTTTAGGTTCATCACCGTTTGTCAGGTAAATATCATCAAAGTAATAGCTTGCTCCGTTACCCGGGTTTCCAAAGTCAAAAAACAGTATGACTTTTGAATACGATTGTGAGGTGTTGACTCCTGAAAAATCGTAGGTAAGATATTGCCACGCATTCGCTACTGTAGTAACCTGGTCCACTTCATGGTTGATTCCGGCATCTGTAAGGTTTTCTATTTTCAGCTTCACAACAGCGCCTACCTGAGGCGACCATACTTTGATTCTGAATTTGTTTAAAGTTGAGAAGTCAATCGGATTATCTAAAACCATAGTAGTTCCTCCCCAGGTTTCTGCTCCGTTGTTTTTTACTGTTCTTCCCACTTTAGAGCTTAGGTTGATTCCTGAAACATCCGGGTTATTTACTTTGCTGGTAGTAACGTTTCCAAAATCGCTAAAAGAATAGTTCAATGCTGCGTTTTCAAAAGTTAAGGGTAGCAAGATAGGGTTGGAGATAACCACGTTTTCAGTATAGGTTGTAGTAGCAACACCACCGCTGTAAGCTGTGACTGTTACGGTATAAGTACCCGTGTTGGCATAAGTATGCGTTACAGCAGGGTCGCCCTGCATGAATTGTACAGGCTCCTGTTGCGGGTCTTCACCAAAAGTGACTGCAAAGAAAGTTTCATAATCGGCAGAAGCTGTGACGCCTATGGAAAAGGAATCTCCAACTACCGGAGTGATAGTTACATCCAGATTTTCAGGAGCCCTGAAGGCAACCGTTAAAGGAAGTTCAACCTCGCTTGTAAGTCCGTTGATGGCTGTCGCTACAATTTTCACATTGTATTGGCCTTCTGCGTAGGTATGGTCTACAGTTCCTCCAACATTAACTTCTGCCGGCTCTGCCGTAGCATCGCCAAAATAGACATCATACTTAACCAGTCCTTCACCTCTTGGTGCGATGGTTACCAATCCGGAGTTGTCCTGTGTGATGGTAAACAATGCTGAGAGATTGGTTGGTGCTGGTGCGTTTGTAACAGAATCAAGGCTCGTATCGTCGCCGGAACATCCTATAAGGATTGTCAGCAACACTAAGCTTATTATTGATTTGAATTTTTTCATAAGTCTTAAATTTTAGTATCCGGGATTTTGCTGCCAGTTTCCGGCTGAAAACTGAATTTCTTCGAAAGGAATAGGGAAGACTTCATTTTTGTCAGCAGTAAAGCCGTCGATTTCAATTGCTGCCCTTCCGGTTCTTACAAGGTCAAAGAAACGGTGTCCTTCACCCATAAGTTCTCTTCTTCTTTCCTGCCATATCAGTGAAGTAAGCGTTGTTCCGGTTCCGTTGATATCATGGTTGGTATCTCCAAAGGCACGTCTTCTTACCTGGTTAAGGTAGAATCTTGCTTTTGTATCGTCAATTCCGCCTCTGTTAAAGGCTTCTGCTGCCATCAAAAGCACATCAGCATAACGGATAGCTCTGTAATTGTTTGGGTTGGTCAGGTTCAAGTCTCCGGCTGCATTGGCACTTCGGGTTCTTGGAATGTATTTTTTGTTAAAATATCCTGTATGCTTGTAGCCTACACCATAGGTAGCCCCTGTTGCTGTTGCCCAGGCTGCAATATCCAAAATTGCAACATCTTTTCTCAGGTCGCCTGCTTCGTAAATATCTACTGCTTCCTGTGTTGGAACGTTAAAGCTGTATCCTGATGAAAACCTTGGTCCGGAATAATTTCTTGGACCGTTGAATCCTACGGCAACGTTTCCTTCACTACATTGAAGACATTCGAATCCTGCACCTTCAACATCAGTATACTGTATTTCAAAAACAGATTCAACCCCGTTTTCCTGTGCTTCTTCAAAAATAGTATCGTAGTTTGAGATTAGTGAATAGCCTCCGGTTACCGTAATCAGATTTTCCAATGTCTGGGCAGCCAAATCAAATTTGTCCTGATAGAGGTATACTTTTCCTAATAAAGCCTGAGCCGCACCTTTTGTAACACGTCCCACCTGTGGAGCAGTCGGACTTAAATCGGCAATAGCCAAAATCAGGTCGTTTTCAATAGAAGCATATACTTCTGCTTTTGATGACCTTGGAATGGTCTTTTCATCTCCCAGTTTAAATCGTGCATCCTGTTTCAATGGAATACCTCCAAACCACTTTACCAATTCAAACTGGAAATAGGCTCTCAGGAAACGGGCTTCTGCAATAATCTGAGGTTTGTTAGGGAAATCAGTTTTGTCTTTGAATTCCATGATGTAGCTGGCTCTGTTGACTCCTGCAAACATCCAGTCCCATACGTTTTTTACGTTGGCATTCACAGGCGTATGAATCATTTCGTCTACCTGCTGGAATCCGATAACGTCATTCGCACTTTCTCCACCGGACAACGTATTGTCTGAAGCAATTTCGCCCAACAAAACATTCACATAGGTAGATTGTAATATATCGTAAGCAGCTATCAGCGCATTGTGATATTCCTGCTCATTATTGAAATAATTGTCTGCCCCAATCGAATAGGGAACTTCCCTGTCAATAAAATCATCTCCGCAAGAAACGGTAGTGAGGAGCGTTAGTGCCATAAAGGCTGTGATTATATTCTTTTTCATTTTTGTCATCAATTAAAAATTAACATTTACACCAAACAAATACGTTCTTGGTATTGGGTAGAACCCATTGTCAACACCACCGCCAATCGGATTTCCATTTGAAGCTCCAGGATCGTAACCCATATACTTTGTAAAAGTGTAAAGGTTGTTAACGCCGGTATAAATTCTCAATTTGGATATTCCTGCCTTTTCTGTGAAGGCTGAATTTATCGTATAGCCTAATTGTACATTCTGGATTCTCAAATACGAAGCGTCTTCAACAAAATAGTCAGAGAATACATTGTTGGCTGTAGCCGCCGTAGTTACTCTGGGAACGCTGTTGGTTGAGCCTTCGCCTGTCCATCTGCCTAATGTATAGTTCATTCTGTTAACGTCATTCTGGGTTCTTTCATAAGCTCTTACCATGTCGTTTCCGATAGATGCGAAAGCATAGGCAGTGAAATCAAAACCTTTGTAGTTCAGGCTGAAGTTCAGTCCCATTGTCACGTCCGGAATTGGACTTCCCAGGTCAGTTCTGTCATTAGCATCGATTTTGTTATCGCCATTGACGTCTACAAAACGCAGGTCACCCGGTTTTGCTTCTGCTCCTAAAGCCAGTTGTGACGGATGCGCGTCAACTTCGTCCTGATTCTGGAAAATACCGTTGGTTTTATAACCGTAGAAGTATCCCATTTCGTGACCAACCTGCATTCTTGAAGTTAGGGTGCTTGTTCCGAAGAGACCACCTTCAATAAATCCGGTGCCGTTATTGACTTCAGTGACTTCGTTCTTTAGTGTGGTAACATTATAGTTGATGTTGAAAGAGAAGTTGTCTGATACCTGCTCTCTATAGTTTATTGCAAATTCAAAACCTTTGTTTCTAACACTTCCGGCATTGATTACAGGCGAAGATGCTCCAGGAGCTGCAATACCTGTTATGGCACTAATAGGCACATTTACAATCAGAAGGTCTTTTCGGGTATCGATAAAATAATCGGTAGCGATTTCAACTTTATTGTTGAATAGGCGGAAATCCAAACCTACGTCGAATTTTCTGGCCTCTTCCCATTTAACATCCGGATTTGCCAGTAATCCAATGGCATTTCCGTTAACGAGCTGACCGTTAAAGATGTAAGTGGCTTCGCCACCCAATAATGAGATATAAGCATTTGATTTAATCTGGTCGTTACCAAGGGTTCCGTAACTTCCTCTTAATTTCAGGAAATTGATAGTTTTTGATTCCGGGAAGAATTCTTCGTCAGAAATCACCCAGCCCGCCGTGAAAGAAGGGAAATAGGCTACACGATTGGAAGGTCCGAATTTGGTAGACAAATCTCTACGAATCATGGCAGATAATAAATATTTACCTTTATAATCGTATTGCAATCTTCCGAAATGTGATAATCTTCTTTCGTCATAAGCATAGGAACCTGCTGCTTTTCTGTCAACATAACCAGTTGTCAGAGAAATATCGGCAAATTGCCATGAATTGTTGGGTACGTCAAATCCGGTTGCGTTCAATCCGTTTCCATATTCTTTAAAAACGGTTGTACCGGCTGTTAGTGCAAAATTGTGGTTTTCGGCCAATGTCTTTTTATAGGTTGCAAATAAATCAAACGTATAGCTATTGTCATTGACTGCACTTTGGTCTACGCTGCTTCGCGGATTGTTAAAGACTTTTCCCGGACCATAATTGATAAGCTTGTTAAAGGTTTTTCCTTCGCTGTTTGACGTTTCAAAACCAATACGGCCCGTAACAGTCAAATCTTTAATTACGTCATATTCCAAAGCAAAGGAACCGCTAACTCTTTTAAGGTTATAGGAATTAAAAGTGTTTTCAATCTGTGCTAATGGGTTAATAACCTCAAAACCGATATTACTACCCGGAATATTCACATCGCCACTTGGCAATAGGGTAAGATTTCCGTTCTGGTCATAAGGCTTATAGATGGAAGGTGTGTTAATTGCATTAAATAAAACCGAACCCAAGGCATTTTCGTTGAAAGTTCGTGAACTGGTATACAGGTACATTACGTTTGCTTTGGCTCTTAATTTGTCTGTCAGATCAGCATTAAGGTTCAAACGCGCTGTATTTCTCAAGAAATTGGATTTATAGCCGCCAATGATACCGCCCTGATCTAAATGCGAGCCGCTAATGTTGTAGGTAACTTTGTCTGAACCACCGCTGGCCGAAAGATCGTGGCTAACGATTGGTACTCCGGTGTCAAAAACCTCGTCCTGCCAATCGGTTCCTTTTCCAAGTGCAGAAACATTAGGAAATGGTAGCGGACTGCCCGCATTGGCATAGCTTTCATTTAATAACAGTCCGTATTCTGTTGCATTTAATAATGGAAGTTTTCTGCTGGTTTCCTGAGAACCCATGTAAGTGTTGTAGGAAATTCTTGTTTTTGAGTTTTTCTTTCCTGTTTTGGTAGTGATGAGGATAACACCATTGGCACCAATAGTTCCGTAAATGGCTGCCTGTGCATCTTTCAATACGGTAAGGCTTTCAATATCATTCGGATTCAGCAATCCGATATCTTTAATGATGTTACCGTCTACTATAAAGGTGGGTCTGTTTTCACCGTTTGTGGCGATACCCCTGATTCTGACATCAAGATTTCCGCCGGGTCTTCCGGATTGTGTAGTTACATTCACTCCGGAAACAGTTCCCTGTAAAGCCTGTTCGATTTTCACCGGACGCAAATCTTCAAGATTTTTGCTGCTTACAACTCCAACAGCTCCTGTTACTTCTCTTTTGGTTTGGCTTCCGTAACCAATCACCACAACTTCTTCGAGTGATTCCGCATCAGGATTCAGTGTTACCGTGATTGTTTCGTTTTTAGTTACCTTGAATTCATATTTAGTGAATCCAACGTAGCTAAATACTAAAGTAGCACCCGATGGAACGCCGGAAATCTGAAAGTTTCCATCTAAATCCGCTATTGTTTGTAATGTCCCGTTTTTTACGACGACAGTTGCTCCAGGTAGTGGCAGTCCTGTTTGAGCTTCAGTTACCTTACCACTTATTTCATACTCCTGCGAATAGCAGAAAGATGAAATCAGGAGGAAAGCAATGAGGAAAAAGTTTGACTTCATATATTTTGTTTTTTGTGATATCTAAAATTAGGAAGTCTTGTTTGAGAATATGGCAAATAGAACCACAACAAAAAATATACAATTCAAAAAAATATGACTTTAATTTCGTTATTGACAAAAAGAAACGAGCGTTAACAGTAATTTAAGAGATTTTTAAACTTTCGCTAACACCTTCGTTCTTACTGCTAAAAAGCCAATTACAACGTTGTTGTTGTGGTAATGTATAGGTAAATTTGCTGTTTGTTGTGGTTTGTTATATCGAAAGTATATACTCTACAAGTCCATCTTCGTGCGATAAATCCATTTTTTTGCGCAAACGATATCGTTTTATCTCAACACTTCGTACAGAAATGTTAAGTAAAGGGGCAATTTCTTTTGAAGAAAGATTTAATCGGAGGTAGGCACAAAGTCTCAGGTCGTTTGGCGTTAAGGAAGGATGCAGGTTTTTAACTTTTTTCAGGAAATCCTTATCGGCATTATTAAATGCATCCTTGAAAATATTCCAGGTGTCTTCTTCGCTTATGTTTTTGTTGATAGTGGTAATGACAGACTTGATATTCCTGTTTCCTTCTTCCGAAGTTCTTTTCAGGTCTTCCTTAATGAGACTTAACAGTTCGTTCTTTTTTATGAGGCTCATTGTAGAAGCCGCCAGTTCACGGTTTTTGCTTTCAAAATCCTGTTCAAGCTGTTGGTTTTTGATTTTCATCAGTTCCTGCTGGCTTTCCAGTTCTTTAATTTCGAGCAGTCGGTTATTTTCTTCGATTAGTTTTTCCTTTTGCCTGTGGTAGTAATTTTTATAGGCACGGTTAATGAAATAGGCCATCACAATAAAAATGATGATGTAGATAATAACGGCCAGGGTAGTCCTGTACCAGGGCTTTAGGATAGTAAACGTATAAGAAATGGTGTTTTCAGACAATTCGCTACCTATTTTGGCACGAACCTTAAAAGTATAATCACCGGGTGGAAGATTTTTAAAATTTATGGTTGGCTTATTGCTCCACTCACTCCATTGGTCCTGATAGTTTTCAAGAAGAAACTGGTATTCTGCATTAATATATTTATTGAATTCAGGAACCGTATACGAAAAGGTAATATTGTTGTCGGCAAATTTAAAGTCGGAATGCCCGTCTATCAACGCATGTCTTGGACTTTCATTGGACTTGTTGACCATAATGCCCGACATGAAAATTTTGTATTTGCTGAATTTAAGGTCATCAATATTGATGGTATAATAACCGTCTGTAGTCCCGATTAAGTAAACAGAATCAGAAATCTGGGTAATGTTTTCATAACCCAGCATTGAGTTGGTAAGAGAAGACGGTATAGGAATAATATTGTGCTTAAGCTGGCTGCTCAATTTTCCGTATGAAAAATAATTGATGTAATTTTTAGTGAAGAACCACAGCCTGTTTGAATTATCGACCATCAGTTTGCCCGATGTATAACCATCTTTTTCAAAAACACGGCTTAAAACCGTATCCTTTTCAAATTTCTTTGTTTTTGGATCAAGTTTAAAAATACCGCTTTTATAGGAGTAGTAAATACTGCCGTTAAATTCTGTCAGTCCGGCATTTTTCCCTTTTGTTGGATAAGAATAGGTGATGAATTCCTTTGTTTTTCGCAGGTCGCGGTCAACCTGAAAACGAAAAACACCTTTGTATTCATGGCTTACATATATTTCAAAGTTTTTCGTAATCTCAAAATATTTAGAGGAGTAGTCAAAGCCCTCTATTTTGTTTCTGAAAATCCATTGTCCGTTTTTGTTTTCGATGACAGAAACTCCGTAATAATTGCCCTGAAGCAATAAATCTTCCCGACCCGGCACAGTTTCAAACTTCCAGGTTCCGGAAGTAATAAAAATAGAGTTTGCCGTGTTTCCATTAACGATAAATGTACCGGAATCATGGCCGCAGAACAAAGTGCCTTTATAAGAATAGAGCGTCCAGACCTGCCCTTTGGTGCCATTGATGAATTTGAAATCTTCTGCCGAACCGTAATTTTTATAAAATAATCCCTGATTGGTCCCTACATATAATTTTCCATCGTGGAGAATGGAAGTATAGACTGTGCCCAGTATACCGGTATCGTCTGCAAAAGAACGCACGGGCGAATTGATATTGATGCAATTGATTCCGTTATCAAGTCCAATCCAGATATTATGGTCATGGTCTTCAAAAATAGAAAGTGCCGTGTTATTGCTTAATCCTTTGTTTTGGGTAATATGATACAGCATTTTTCCCTCTTTGGAGATGATAAATATGCCATTGGAAACGCTGCCCAGGGCAAAGCTTCCGTCTGAAAGAATTTGGCTGCTGTAAATACTGCTGGCAGAAAGGTCTGCATCTGCTTCGGTATGCCATTTTTCGAACCGGGCGTTGGAATAGGTGTAAAAACCGTTGAACTGCGTTTGTAATAACAGACCGCCATTTCTGGAAAAAATGTTTACAATTTTATTTTTTAACAGGACCGGGTCATTGGAAATCAGTTTGCCTTCGCCATTTTCAATTTCAAAAAGACCTTCTGTGTAGGTTTGGTAATAGATAGCATCGTTAACTTTAAAGGCTCTTGAAATGGCTCCTTTCGGAGAAATAATCTTGAATTTGGAGGTTTTGGTATCGTATAAAAAAATCTGGTTGAGCGATTGGAAGATGACCCATTGGTCATAATCGATGATATTCCAAATTTGTTCATCGTCCAGCATTTTGTCTATTATAGGCTTGCTTAGCGAAGTATATTTTAATAAGCCGTCTTTTTTCCTCTCCCAATAGCCAAACTCCATATAGCAACCTGTGTATATCCTGTTATTGATGGATTTTGCTGACCGTATAATGGTTTCGTTAGGCGATGGATAAAGCGTCCAGTTGGCACCAGTGAATTCCAGGAGTCCTTCATTATTGGCAAAGTAGATAAACTGGTTACTGTCCTGGGTTATCATCCAGTTTTGGTTGCCGGCTCCATACATGTTGGAGGCATATTTCAGTATAGGAGGGAGTTCCTGGGAAAAACCCAGAAAATAACTGAACAGGACTAATAGGAGTAATTTTTTCGACAAAATGTGTTGGGGTTAGGTTTTAGTATTACGAATATACGATTTGAAATGAAAACTTTGCAAGCCTCTTTTGGATGTATTGCCACTATATCACAATTTTTAGCCGGTTTTTTAGTTATATTTTCAAAACACAACCCTATGAGAAAGAATAAAATTTTGTTTTGCATGACTGCCGTTACAGGCTTATTATTCGCATCCTGTAATTCAGATGATGGTGGTTTCGAAAGAACTATTGTTGGTAAATGGAATTATAACAAAACTATCGTAACAACAGGAAATGGCACTCCGACTGACCAAAGTTATGTTGGTCATGAAAACGGCTGTGAAAAAGACCATGTTGAGTTTAAAGAAGGAGGCGTTTTCCGGAATGTTTTGATGAACAAAGACCAGAACAATGCCTGTGTAGAAGACGCCAGCCAGTCGACATGGGCTAAAAATGGGAATACGCTAACGATTGGGACTGACACCTATCAGGTTACAAAATTAAACGGTTCGGAACTCCGGTATGAAAATACGGTTGACGTGAGTGGCGTTCCGGTGAAAGTCGTAAAAGTTTTTACCAAAAACTGATTAGATAAAAAAGGCTCCCAATGGGAGCCTTTTTTATCTAATCGGCGAGGTTTAGCCCCGACTATTTTGAATAATTTTTTTTATTAAAACAATTTGTCCTAAATGGTAATAAGAATGCTCAATCATTGCGTCAATATTTCTCAAATAAGTTCCATATTTTTCGTCAACAAAAGGTTCATTTAGTTTTTCCTTATCCAAATTTTCAATCAGTTGAGCAAATTCTGTAGAATCATTCCAAAATTTTACAAGAAAATTTTTCCACTCCTGTTGGGAATTAATGTCAGGAAAATCAAAACTGTATTTATCGCTTATTTCTAAATGCCCACCAAGAAATACATTTTTTACTCCATTTATATAGTAATGGATATGCTGAGCAAGAATAGCAATCGTATTTAGATTTTGAAATTTTGCAGTGGCTATTTCCCAATCTAAATCGTCTAATTCATTTTTAAAATTGGTATTTGCAATCCAGGTACCATTTAAAATTACTTCGCGAAATCTGTTGGCAAGTTTGGTTGGACTATTCATTTTCACTTAAACTTAAACTATCTCAGCGCTTAACCCGGCTTCAAGTAGCTGGGTACACTGTGGTTTCAATTCGTCCAGCGAACCGGTTTTCACGGTACATTTTCCTTTATAATGCACAATGATGGAACATTGCTCTGCTTGCTCGGAAGTATGATTGCAGACCCGTATCAACGTATCGATAACATGGTCAAAGGTATTCACATCGTCATTATAAAGAATAATTTCATTGTTTAAGGAAGTCAGTTCTTCAACCAGTACTTCTTCTAAAATTTTTTCTTTAGTACTCATATTCAAAATTTTGTCTAATTTACGTATTTCAGGGCCACCCAGTTGTTTTTTTGATGTTTTTTAACATAGGTTAGTCCTTTCTCAGTGCACGAAGCATCAATTACAGGAATGTCTTCTTCATAAAAACCGCTTAGGAAAAGCGTGCCTCCCGGATTCAGGCAATCAACATATTGCTGCATGTCTTCCAGTAATATATTTCGGTTGATATTGGCGATAATCACATCATAATTACGTCCGGCAAGTAAAGCGGCATCGCCTTCATAAACGGTAATATGTTTGCAATTGTTACGCTCGGCATTTTCAATAGAGTTTAAGTAACACCAATTGTCAATGTCTATCGCATCAATAGGTTGGGCACCCTTCATTTCAGCCAAAATGGCTAAAATTGCCGTTCCGCAGCCCATGTCCAACGTTTTCTTTCCTGTTACATCCGTTTCAAGCAGATGCTGAATCATCATGTGTGTTGTTTCGTGATGCCCTGTACCAAAAGACATCTTAGGTTCGATAACGATATCATATTGGGCATCCGTTTTTTCATGAAATGGGGCACGTACATGACAAATTCCATCAACATCAATTGCTTCGAAATTCTTTTCCCATTCTTCATTCCAGTTTACCTGTTCAATTTCTTCTATCGTATAGCTTACGGTAAATTCAGGTGAAGTCAATATAAAAATATCCTCAAGGACATCTTCGGTCCAAAGTGCTTTCTGGATATAAGCCGTAACTCCGAATTCAGTCTCGATAAAGCTTTCAAAAGGTTTTTCGCCCAATTCAGCTACAAGAATTTCCGAACCCAGTTCTTTTGGTTCTACTTTGAAGTGATATCCCAGATAGGTATTTGCCATAACATAAAATTTTTGCAAAGGTAATATTATCATAACATTCGGCGGTTAAAATTAATATTAAGTTTGCGCTATGATAACGTATGTGTATTTTTACACAAAGAAAAATAATATTTGTGTCCTAAGTGTTTCCAAAATGTGAATTTACCTTTGTCGAAAATTACACCAATCAAAACTTAAAATGAAGAAACTTTTTCCTCTCTTTCTATTGCTCTTAGGACTGTCTGCACAAGCACAGGACATTAAAGTTACTACAAAAGACAATGACCTGAAACTTCCCACCTTACCCTATTATAATTTCGGTCGCGGTTTGGGATTAACGTCTCCCGACAGCCTTTTCCAACTGAATATCCGTTTCAGAATGCAGAATAGGGTTACTTATATACAGAATGAAGGTGAAGATGCGGCTTATGACGGGCAAATCAGACGATTGAGGTTACGTTTTGACGGTTATGTCGGAAACCCAAAATTCCTGTATGCCTTACAGCTATCCTTTGCTCCGGGCGATGTAGGTGAAATTGAAGAAGGCGAAAACATTAATATTATCCGTGATGCGGTAGTCTATTACAGGCCTAACAAAAGCTGGAGTTTTAGTTTTGGGCAGACCAAACTTCCGGGAAACAGGCAAAGGGTTAACTCATCCGGAGGTTTGCAACTAACGGACCGCTCTATCAATAATGCAAAGTTTACGATTGATAGGGATTTTGGTTTTCAGGCACATTACTTAAATGATTATGCTGAAAAGTTCTCCTATAATGTCAAAACAGCCGTTAGTACGGGTGAAGGAAGAAACTGGACAAAAAGCAATGACAATGGCGTAGCACTTACCGGAAAAGTAGAAATTCTACCATTTGGCGCATTTTCAAAAGATGGTGTTTATTTTGAAGGTGATATTGCCCGCGAGAAAAAGCCAAAACTGATGCTTTCTGCAGCTTTCCAGCAAAACAACCACGCCAGAAGAACACAAGGACAATTGGGTGACGACTTGTTTGAACAGCGAACCATGAAATCAGTCTTGTTGGATGCCATCGTAAAATATGACGGTTGGGCTGCCATGTCAAGCTATATGTCAAGAACTGCCAATAATCCGGTTACGGTGAATCCCGAAGATGTTCAGGACATAAAGTATGTATTTGTTGGAAGCGGTATGGACTACCAATTGAGTTATCTTTTCCCAACCAATTATGAAATTATTGGAAGATTCTCTACACAAAAAGTGCATGATGATATCAGGCAATACGCACCTAATGCAAAACAATACAGCATTGGCCTTACCAAATACATCTGGGAACATGCTTTTAAATTACAAGGAGAGCTGACACTCGACGACCTGAATTATTTTGACGGAAGTACCAAACAAAATTGGTATTTGAGATTTCAGATAGAAATCGGGATTTAAGAATAAAAAATATATAGTTAATAAGCTGGCTTCTACATTTTTAGCCAGCTTTTTTAATTCTAAACCTCATAAAACATAATTTTACTACTATTTTTTGCGACTCTGTGCCTTTGCGAGCTGTTCACGCAAAGGCGCTAAGACGCTAAGAAAAGCCTGTTCGGATATGAATGGGCTTTTTTTATGATACAATCTTATTCGAGTCAGCAAATAAAAAGCCGGTTTCAGGACGAAACCGGCTCTTGAAAAAGGAAGGTAAAAGAAGGATTACTTCACAACAAGTTTCTTTGTAATTCCTTCTGAAGTTTTTACCAGATAAATACCTGATGCGAATGATGAAGTATCTATTGTCAGGGCTTGTTTTGCCTGATGAATTGATTTTCCGGTATAGTCGAAAACTTCGATATCGGCTATTCTGTTAAAGTATACGATTCCGTCAACTGCCGGATTCGGGAACAATACGAACGTTTTAGGTTCATTTTCGAATCCAGGTACAGAAAGGTTTTCTGTGTTTATTTCAAATAATGTTAACGTACCGCTGATTTCATTAGCCACTACAATATAATCTTTATTTGTTGGACTGTTTGCAGCTTTGATATACGTAATGCCTTCCGGACCGTGGTCACCGGCATAAGCAGAAACGCTGCGGCTGTTTTTATAATCTACGAATTTCACGTCGTTTGGATTGGTAACATCATATACCATAACACCACCAATTCTTTCCAAACCAATAAAAGCAAAAGTTTTTCCGGCAATTTCAGCAAGTGTTACGCCTTCCGGTTCCGGACCTTTGGCACGGCTTCTTCCTTTTGGTGTGTTATCTTCGTGATCGGCATTAAAGATTGGATTAATAGATGGTGTCAAAGCAGTATACATTTCGAAATCGTCACCGCTATCAAAAACCAGCTGTTTAGTATCGGTATTAAAGATTGAGAAGGAACGTCCTCCCAAAGCATAAATTTGCTCAAAATCGGCATCAGCGTCTGTATTGCCTGAAAACGCAGAAACTCTGAATCGACCTGCATTATAGCTTTCTTTTAGCATAGCTGCCTGTGGATAAGCAACAGCATCCAATCCGTAACCTGACGCTCCGATAGTGATACGCTCAACGAATCCTGTGTATTCTTTTTCGTCACCTTCATTAGCGGTTACGATATAATTAGAACCTCCGGCAGAGTAGGTAGCAATTCCATCCGGCTGATAGAATGATTTTATTGGCCAGTTAGCAATAAGGATTTGTCCGTTATTATCAGAAATATCAGCTCCGTTTCCAACTACACTAATGTCTTTTGTGCCTAATGCCCAAATAGAAGTGTACGTATTGTTTGTCAGGTTGATTTCGGCTATAGCATTGTTTTCCTGCAAGGCAACCCATGCTTTTTGAGAATCAGCACTAATAGTGATATATTCCGGCTCAAGGTCTTGTGATAGTGTACTTGATGCTTTTAATTTTCTGACACCACCAGCTATTAAAGCCGATTCCTGACTGTTGAACTGTGTAAACAGCATCGTCGTTACGTTGGATTGTGAAAGAGAAGCAATACCCGCTGAAATGTCAATTACACTAACAGAGCCTTCCGGGTCAACTGTATAGTCTGCATTGGGCTGTCCTTCGTTAGCCGTTAGTACTTTTGTGCCGTCCGGAGTGAACGTGATCATATCAGGAAGTGCACCAACCGTAACCTGTTTCTGGAAAACACCATCAGTATTGAAAAACACTACAGAACCGTTTAATGCTTCGTTTGCATTTGGTGATGCTACGGCAACAACTCCGTTTTTAACGGCAACACTGGTCACACCTCCGTAAGGATTCATGTTGATGGAGTTTACTACCGTCAAGGCTGTTGGATTTGAGAAATCAATAATGTCAAGATAACCTGCCACGGCACTTGTTGTGAACAATCTTTGGGAAGCAGGGTCGTGTACTACAATTTCGCAAGTGCTGCTATTGCTTCCTGACGGGTCAAAACTTCCAATATAATTTAACTGGATATCGTTGTTTGGAACTTTTGCAGTTCTGTCGTTATCCTTGATATAGATGGTAGCCATCGGATTTCCGGTAATCGTATATCCAACAGGGTTTTCAAGGCTCAATACGAAATATTCTGCCTGCTGTTCCGGAGTTGAATCGTCAATAATCGGAATCTGGATAGTCTGTGCCAAAGTGCTGGCAGAAGTAAAGTTTAATGTTCTTGTAGTGAACGTAAAATCGTTGGAATCAGCAGTACTGAATGGAGCCGATTTTACAACCAGGTCAACAGAACCCGTTGCTGCAGCAGCAAGATTGACAACAAAATTTAAAACTCCGGCATCTTCATTAACAGTAATAAAATTAGAAGCCAATGATAAGGTAGCATTAAAGCTAAAGTTGTAAGTATAAGGACAAGCCATAGCAGTACCGGAAGCATCCTGGATATTGCTAATGGCTAATGCATAATTTGTAGCAGGAGCAAAAGGAACTGAGAAAGTTAAAGTAGCAATGTTGTTTGATACGTTAACCGAACTAAGGTTAGCAACTCCGGTATAATTAGCAACGTTAGAAGCCGAAGCAACATTCAGGTTGGCGTTAAATGTAATCTGAAGAGTAGTGTTGTTTATTACAACAGCATTCTGTACCTGTAAGGAACTTGGAAAATTCCAAACCGGCCACGTTTGAGGGGCTGTACCTCCGGAAATTGCTACCCAATTAGCAGGATTCAGGATTGCCGTTTTTAAAACAGTCGTAGTTCCGGTCTGTACACCATTATAATAAGCGTTTACTGCATTTCCTGCATCGTTGCCTGGAGCAGTTGAAGTGTTTAAGGCACTTGTTCCATCAACCAATCCGGCTGGTAGCATCGATATGCTTCCGCTGCAAGAAGTATTTGTAGTAACCCAACCGTTTGAACTTAGAGCTGTGATATAATTAGGAGCAGCAGCTGTTCCGGAATAAACGATAATCTGATCGCCACCAGAACTTAATCCAAAACCAGAACCTGTAACGGTTCCTTTGCTGGCAATTAAAGCTGAGGTTTGGATTTTCACTACAGAACCGGCCGGAATACATTCGTTAGCACCTACAGTCCATACAATTCCGTTTGGACATTGTGGCTGTGTGTTAGACGTATATTTTGAATCTGTAAAAGTCAGGAAAGTACCCGGAAGGATATCTACAAAAGTAACAAAAGCAACTTCGTCTTCTGCTCCGGAAGCATTCATTCTGTAGGCTACAAAAGCCAAATCTCCGGCCTGGAATTGAGTTTGTACTGCAATTGTTGTAAATGAACTTGAAGTAACAGCTGTTACTGCATTACCGCTAAGATCTTCTACCGTGTTTGGAAGCAAGGCAACATAATACGTCTGGTTATTAGCCAAATTCGAAGTAGGGTTGATAGTGATGGTATTTCCTGAAATAGTAGCATCAAATGGAACCAAAGCTCCTGATGCGTTATTCAGACGCAATTCGACCAAAGCATCCACATTCGTATTGTCGATTGCGGCATCATTAACTAATCGGATAGCTTCATTAAAGCTTATAGTAATATTAGCATCAACTGCAATGTTAGTGCTGGAATTGGCAGGAACATAAGTTACGGTAGGAGCAACTGTATCGCCACCGCCTAGAGGGCCACCTTCAGCAGTAAAATTGTCAAAACGGTTGTTGCCGACAGTTCCTCCGGCTCCAACTTCAAATTCAACTTTTAATTTGAAATTTAGATTATTGTCTGCTGCTGCAATAGCACTGAAATCTAAGGTTTCTAACGCCGGATTGCCGTTGTTTGGAGCGATGGTAGCAAATGGAACAAAAGTAGTTCCGTCAACCGTGTACGACCATTTTTGGTTTCCGGCTCCGGAACCTGAACGGCGTGTGGCAAACTTTACAATGATGTTTTTATAACCGGTTGTTGGCAATGCAAATTGCAACGCACCGCCAATCGGGTCGTTAAAACGTAAATGTGTACCTGAAGCGTCATTATTTCTGGCATTCAGATTTTGTACGTCAAAATTTTGTCCGGTTCCTCCGGCAAAGTCAATAGTACTGATTCCTCCTGCAATGGCAGTTAACGAAGCACCGGTAACCAATGTCTGCGTTGGAGTAGTGATAGCGGCTACAGAAGCATTGTTGTTAAAATTCCAATAATGGATAAGGGTTTGCCCATTCATAAATTGGGCTGCAAAAAGGAGAAGAAGCATCTGGAGTGCTTTTCCAGTTTTTGAGGTGTAGTTGTGTGACATAAGTATGTAGTTGATTAATTCCGACAAAAGTCACTATGTGGTGTTAATCAGCTATTACTGTCTCATAAAAGAATGTTTAAGAGGTGCTATCCTGATGTTTTATAAATGTTAAGGCATAATGCTGGCGTAATATTGCCTTAATAAAAAAGCCCGAATTTATATTCGGGCTTTTATTATGATAACTTTTTAAATGCTTATATAGAAGCGACAATAGCAGCAAAATCAGATGCCTTTAAAGCGGCACCGCCAATCAGTCCGCCATCCACATCAGGCTTGGAGAAAATTTCCTTTGCATTGTCTGGTTTTACGCTACCTCCGTAAAGGATTGAAACTTCTTCAGCAAGCGTAGCGCTGTATTTAGCAGTGATTGTTTCTCTGATAAATTTGTGCATTTCCTGTGCCTGTTCCGGTGTAGCAGTTTCGCCTGTTCCGATAGCCCAAACCGGCTCGTAGGCAAGAATGATATTTTCCCAGTCTTTGGCTTCAAGATGGAACAATCCGTCTCTTAATTGGTTTTCTACAATATTGAAATGGTTTCCGGACTGTCTGTCTTTTAATTCTTCTCCAAAGCAGAAAATAACCTGCATGTTATGCTTTAGTGCCGTATTCACTTTTTCAGCAAGAAGGGCATCCGTTTCATGGAAGTAAGCTCTTCTTTCAGAATGTCCTAAAATAACAATACCAACACCAATGCTTCTAAGCATATCGGCAGAAATTTCGCCTGTAAAGGCGCCACTTTCGGCCTGGTGCATATTTTGTGCGGCAACGCCAATGTTTGTAAACTCAAGATGATCAACGGCAGAAGCCAGATTAACGAAAGTAGGAGCTACAATGATATGGGCTTCTACATCGTTTGGAAGTTTATCAATCAGGTCATTTAGTAAATCTTCTGTTTCTTCAGCGTTTTTGTGCATTTTCCAGTTGCCTGCAACAATCTTTTGTCTCATTATTTTAGTTTTTTTAAAGTAGCGTTTATTTTATCAAAATCGGTTTCAATAGCTCTGTAGATAGCAATTTTTCCTTTTTTATCAATGACGATATATCTCGGAATCCAATCCAGGTCAATCGCTTTTCCAAATTTACCTTTCATACCGTCCGGAGCCAGATAATGCTCACCTTTCAGTTCATGCTTTTCGATTCCGGTTTTCCATTTGTCGGCAGTTTTGTCCATTGAAATAAAGATGTAATCTGTCGTTGGACTTTTTTCCTGCATATCTTTGACTTTCGGCATCGCCTTAACACAGTCACCACACCAGGAAGCCCAAACATCTATTACAAGGGTTTTTCCTTTGTGTTTGTTCAATATTTCTTTAAAGGATATTTCTTTTCCGTCTAATGTCTGTAATTTTTCAGTCAGTGCTTCCGGAGAAAATTCGTTTTTTTGCGCTTTAGAACAAGAAACGGTTCCTAAAACGACAAGAAGTGATAAGAATATTTTTTTCATTGTTTTTTTCTTAATGTGATAAGCAAATATACTACTAAGTTTTCAGAAAGATTTATTAAATATTTTACCCTGGCAGGGTTTCAAACCCTGCCAGGGTTGGTAATAAAATTTACTGCAATCGAATCTTCGGATCCAAATAAGCATATACCATATCTACCAGTATATTAATCACCACAAAAGTTGTAGCAATCACCAATACCGAACCCATAATTACGGGAAGGTCTAAATTATTTAAAGCCTCTACAATTTCTTTTCCCAAGCCGTTCCAGCCAAATATAAATTCTACAAAAACAGCTCCTGCCAACATTGAGGCAAACCAACCTGAAATAGCCGTTACCACAGGATTCAGTGAGTTTTTTACAGCATGTTTCCTGATAATCTGGAATTCTGACAATCCTTTAGCGCGGGCAGTTCTGATGTAATCCTGTCCAAATGTTTCTAACAGAGAATTACGCATTAGCTGTATCACAACACCCAATGGGCGAATACCCAAAACAATTGCGGGAAGTACTATGTTTTTCCATTGTATGTAATGTCCTTCCCCAAAATCATCTACCTCATACAAACTTCCGGTCATGTTTAGTCCGGTATATTCGTGCAGCAGGAATCCAAAAAGCCAGGCGAATAAGATGGCACTGAAAAAGGACGGAATACTCATTCCAAGCGTACTTAACAAAGCAATAAGTCGGTCGAGCCAGGTGTCTTTGTAGAGTGCCGAAACTATTCCCAGCAGAATTCCAATTACAATGGCAATAATAATAGCAAATAAAGCCAGCAGAAAGGTATTGGGTAATGTATTTCCAATCACATCCGATACTTTTTTTCCGCTTTTCTGGAAACTTTCGCGCAGGTAAGGTGTTTTTAATACGACTTCATTATTTCCGATAGAAAACAAACGTAGTGCATTGTATTTTCCTTCCGCAAGAAATGTATAATCTTCCTGATTTTTGCTGTGGAAAGAAACAGGGGAAAGGTCGTTGAGGTAATATAAATATTGTGTAGAAATAGGCTTGTCAAATCCATATTTCTTCTTGACAATTGCCAATTGTTCTGAATTTTCATTCTGGTCAAGCATCATTCGTGCCGGGTCACCGGGCAATACATTAAATAAAAAGAATATGACTGTGACAACTCCGAAAAGTGTCAGCAGTGCATATCCTATTTTATGTACTAAGTATTTAATCAACGATACTTATTTTTTAAGCTCTGAATAGCTTTTTTTCAAGACATTCTGCAGTTCAGAACCTACGAATTTCTTTTCGTTGATACCGTCCCATTCTTTGATTTTGTTTCCATTCCAAAGATAAATCACACCCGGAGTATCTTTACTGGTGCCTAAAAGTTTCCAGAAAGGAATCACTTCTAAAACTTTATACGGATATTCAGTACCTGCAAATTTGAAGAAATCAGGAATCTTTTCAGGTTCTTCGTTCATAAATAAAACAGATACTTCCGGGAAGTTTTTGTTTTTTGCTCTCATTTCGGCCAATTCTTTTGCAACATCGCGGCAATGGTCACAACCCGGAACAAAAAGACAGATGATTTTTTTGCCCTTATCGGCTTTGCTGAAATACTGCGCATAATCTGATTTTTGCGGAGCAGGCTCATCGGCTGCTTTAGCTTCTGCTTCAACAACAGGAGTTTCAGCAGTTTTAGTTTCAGCCGCTGGAGCTGTCGCTAAGGAATCGGCAGATTGTGTTGGGAAAGTCTCTAAAGATTCAATAGGCAGGGCAGTAGCATCGTCAATATTGCCTTCTACCGCTTTTGGCTGTATAGGAGCCATCATAAAAATTGCTAGTATACATGCAAGAGTAACAGTTGTCAGTACCCAGAAATTCTTTTTATCTGTAGCTCCTTTTGGTAATAAATACAGCAAATACGCCAGAAGTATTATGGCAATAACATTTTTGATAATAGCTTCAATTGGCGTCATAGGAAGCAGGCTGCCAAAGCAACCGCAGTTTCCGGTATTACCACCATTTTGAATGGTATCAATGGTTAAGTGCGTTGTAAATACGACAAGCATCAATATCGTAGCCGGAATCACCCATTTCTTTAAATAATGCGGCTGAAGCAGTAAAAGCCCCAATGCCAACTCAATTCCAATTAGTATTCTGGAAAAGAAAACAGAAAAATCTTCTGAAAATCCCATCGGATAGAGCTGTTTTACTTCAAATGTAGAAATAGCAAAATAAGGGGACGGGTATAATTTAGCTACGGCCGAAATTAGAAATAAGAAAGAAATCAGGATACGGATGGTCCAGGGCAGGTATTTTTTTAAGTTTTCCATGAGTTTAAGTTTTCTCAAAAATAAAGCTAATGCTATATCTAATTTGTTAATGAGTTGTTATTTGGCAAATCCCATCAGAATTAGGGCAAAAACAGAATAGTTAATCATATCCTGATAATTGGCATCAATACCTTCAGAAACAATAGTTTTTCCTTTGTTGTCTTCAATCTGTTTGACGCGCAGTAATTTCTGTAAAATCAAATCGGTTAGGGAACTCACTCTCATATCACGCCAGGCTTCGCCGTAATCATGGTTTTTGGCTTCCATTAAAGCTTTTGTCAAAGCTACCTTTTCATCATAAAGCTGTGTTGCTTTTTCCGTATCCAGATCCGGCTGGTCGACCACGCCCAAATCCAATTGGATAAGCGCCATGATAGAATAGTTGATAATACCGATAAATTCTCCCGTTTCATCCTCATCTACTTTACGGACGTCGTTTTCCTGAAGGCTTCTGATTCGCTGTGCTTTAATAAAAATCTGGTCGGTTAGCGATGGCAGTCGCAAGATGCGCCACGCACTACCATAATCCTTCATTTTGTTGATATATAAAGAGCGGCATATGCCAATGATGCGGTCAAATTCTTGAGAAGTACTATTCATTATTTGGTGTATCTTTGTATGAAATTTGTCCAAAAATAGTGAAAAAAGGTTTAGGGCGAAAAGCAAAAAGCCTTGCAACAGACAATTTTCCAATCCAACAAAAATTATAAAGACGAGAACCAGTCAAATGAACTGCAAAGGAACGCTTATCGACCTCTCAACTCCCAAAGTAATGGGAATATTGAATATTACTCCCGATTCTTTTTATGATGGAGGAAAGAATGACAACGAACAGGCTATCATCGATAAAGTAAAACAGATGCTGGATGAAGGCGCTACCTTTATTGATATCGGAGCCTATTCCTCAAAACCAAATGCCGAATTTGTTTCCGAAGCGGAAGAATTAAACAGGCTTATTCCCATAATCGACCTGTTGGTAAAAGTTTTCCCGGAAATTATTATCTCTGTTGATACATTTCGAAGTGGGGTAGCCAAAAATGCCATCGAACATGGAGCGGCAATAATTAATGACATTGCTGCCGGAGGATTAGATGACAAAATGATGGAAACCGTTGCGAAATACAACGTACCTTACATCATGATGCACATGCGTGGCAACCCAAAAACGATGCAAAGCCTTACGCAATATGACAACATCATTAAAGACATGCTTTACTATTTTTCCGAAAAAGTAAACCACGCCCGAAGCCTTAGCATAAACGACATCATAATCGATCCCGGTTTTGGCTTTGCAAAAACCACTGAACAGAATTTTGAAGTAATGAACAAACTAGAATTGTTCCAAATGCTTGAATTGCCAATCCTGTCAGGTATTTCCAGAAAATCCATGATATACAAAACCCTCGGGACCACCCCACAGGAATCCCTGAACGGAACCACAGTCCTCAATACAATTTCCCTACTCAAAGGCGCAAAGATTTTAAGAGTTCACGATGTAAAAGAAGCCTTTGAAACAATAAAGCTCTGTCGAGCAGTTAATAATTGATAGTGGATAGTTTATAGCAGTTGTTAGTTGATAATGAATTGGCTTTAGTTATGAGTGGGTTTAGATAAGAAGTGTTTGTTTTAGAGAATTTGGGATTTAAGATTTTTGATTTAAGATTTTAGAGAAAGCTGGTTCTATAAATAAATTTGTTTATACCGCAAGCCCAACTAAACACTATCCACTATCATCTATCCACTCCAACAACTATCCACTAAAAACTATCAACTATCCACTATTGATGATGGTATGGTTCATTCCTCAAAATAGTAAAACCTCGATACAACTGCTCAATAAAAAACAAACGAACCATCTGGTGCGAAAACGTCATGGCAGATAACGAAATCTTTCCCTGAGCCTTAGCATACACCGCATCCGAAAAACCATAAGGGCCGCCAATAACAAAAACCAGGGTCTTGATACCTGAGTTCATCTTCTTCTGCAATTCTTCAGAAAATCCGACACTCGAAAAACTCTTACCATTCTCATCTAGCAACACAAGCTGGTCTGTGGCAGCCAATTTTGATAAAATCAATTCTCCTTCCTTTTCCTTTTGCTGCGCTTCCGAAAGATTCTTTACATTTTTGATATCCGGAATAATCTCCAGCTCAAACTTAATATAGAAAGACAAACGTTTTTGATAATCGTCAATCAACGTCTGTAACGATTTATTGTCGGTTTTTCCAATGGCGATAAGCTTGATGTTCATTTTTTTCTAAGATTTTAGATGCTAAGTTTCTAAGTATTGCACGGCAAAGATAAGCCTATCTCATCAGGAATTCAAAAAATAGAAAACCCGGTAAATTGTGGGCAATTAAATAAAGCAAACAGCATTCAAGTCTAAAGATTTTATTATTTTAGCTTCAATTAAAATGGCAAGATGATTTCAGAAGCACAGTTTCAAAACGAATTAAGACTAATCATAGAAAACGGAATACGCGAAGATGTAGGCGATGGCGACCATAGTTCACTAGCCTGTATTCCCGCAGCAGCACAAGGAAAAGCCAAGCTTTTGGTAAAAGACGAAGGTATTATTGCCGGAGTGGAATTTGCCAAAATGATTTTCCAATATGTTGATAAAGACCTGAAAGTAGAAACATTCATTCAGGACGGAACATCTGTAAAATACGGTGACGTTGTTTTTCATGTTAGCGGAAGCTCACAATCCATACTAAAATCAGAACGCCTGGTGTTAAACGCCATGCAGCGTATGTCTGCCATAGCAACCAAAACCCAATCCTTTGCCCGACTTTTGGAAGGAACCAAAACCAAAGTACTGGACACCAGAAAAACAACACCGGGTATTCGTGCTATTGAAAAGTGGGCTGTGAAAATAGGAGGAGGAGAAAACCACCGGTTTGCATTATATGATATGGTCATGCTAAAAGATAATCATATCGATTTTGCCGGAGGAATTACCAAAGCCATCCAAAAGACAAACGACTATCTAAAGCAAAACAATCTGGATTTAAAAATAATAGTCGAAGCAAGAAACCTGGATGAAGTACGCGAAATCCTGCAATCGGATAACGTTTACAGAATATTGCTCGACAATTTCGATTACGATATGACCCGTACAGCCGTAGCTTTAATTGGTGACCAGTGTCAAACGGAATCTTCAGGAAATATCAATGAAAAGACCATCCGGAATTATGCGGACTGTGGTGTCAATTACATTTCATCCGGAGCGCTGACACATTCAGTCTATAATATGGATCTTAGCCTAAAAGCCATCTAAAACAAACAAGGTGACAAAGATAATAGAAGACAAGCTCGAAAAAATTCCCGTAATTCGTCCGCTAATGCATCTCACGCAGCGTATCAAGCTGCCCTGGCTGGAGGGACTGTCGCTTTACGACCTGCTCGAACTCTATTTTATCGGAATTGCCAAAGGAGCCTTCTCCTACAGGGCGAGTGCGATTGCTTTTAGCTTTTTCATGGCGCTTTTTCCATTTGCGCTCTTTATCCTAAACCTGATTCCATACATTCCCATTGAAGGATTTCAAGCCGATTTCCTGAAATTCGTGGAAGAAAGCGTACCGCCCAATACCTATGAAGCCATCTACAAAATCATCAATGATATTTTAAATAACAGTTACCGCGGATTGCTTTCCTCGGGTTTCCTGCTTTCTATCTTTTTGATGGCGAACGGTGTCAATGCCATTTTGGGAGGTTTTGAAATTTCAAGACATATTACTGTCACCCGTGGCTTTTTCCGTCAGTATGCCGTGGCTTTAGGTATAGCCATTATATTATCGTTCCTGTTAATTGTAACTGTTTCCTCCATTGTAGTTTTCGAATACATCATACAGCGTATGAAAAGCGAAGGTTTGTTTGAAAACATCAATTTTGTTAGCATCGGACGTTTTGTATTCGTCGGATTAATGATTCTGACGGCAACCTCCATACTCTTTAAATTCGGAACCAAACAAACCCGACGCCATTCCTTTTTTAGCATAGGCTCTGTTTTTACTACCATTTTAATTATACTGACTTCCTTTATCTTCGGAATTTATGTCGTACGTTTTGCAAAATACAACGAACTCTATGGCTCTATCGGAACGCTCCTGATTCTGATGATTTATATCTGGTTGAATTGTATGATTCTTTTGTTGGGCTTTGAATTAAATGGAGCTATTAATCGATTAAAGAGGAAGAATTTGTTTAATTGAATTTTTGCTAAGGTTCTAAGTGGCTAAGGTGCTGAGTTTCTAAGTTTTGTTCATTCTAACATTAAAAATCCGCGAAAATCCGCGTCATCGGTTTAATCCGCGTTTAATTTTAAAAGATTCTAAGGGGGGCAAGCTACTGAGTTTCTAAGTTTCATTCTAACATTAAAAATCAGCGTAAATCCGCGTCATCGGTTTAATCCGCGTTCAATTTTAAAGGTTCTAAGCTACTGAGTTTCTAAGTTTTGTTCATTCTAACATTAAAAATCAGCGTAAATCCGCGTCATCGGTTTAATCCGCGTTTAATTTTAAAAGGTTCTAAGCTACTGAGGTTCTAAGTTGTTTATTCTGATTTGAAAACCCGCGAAAATCCGCGTCATCGGTTTAATCCGCGTTTAATTTTAAAAGGTTCTAATGAGGGCAAGCTACTGAGGTTCTGGGTTTTGTTTATCCATATTTATAAATCCGCGAAAATCCGCCTCATCGATTTAATCCGCGTTTAATTTTAAAAGGTTCTAAGGAGGGCAAGCTACTGAGGTTCTAAGTTTTGTTTATTCTGATTTGAAAACCCGCGTAAATCCGCGTCATCGGTTTAATCCGCGTTCAATTTTAAAGGTTCTAAGCTACTGAGGTTCTAAGTTTTGTTTATTCTGATTTGAAAACCCGCGTAAATCCGCGTCATCGATTTAATCCGCATTCAATTTAAAGATTCTAAGTGATTAATGTACTAAGGTTTTGTTCTGATTATAATTATTGAATATAAAACTATTCCGGCAAACCCTTATCTTTGTAAAAACCAAACAGCCTTTAAATGTATTTTGTAGAAGTCATTCTTCCTCTGTCTTTATCTAAAACTTTTACCTACAGGGTTTCAGAAGCAGAATACAATTACATTCAAAAAGGAATGCGTATTGCAGTGCCATTTGGCAAAAGCAAAGTGTATACGGCTTTGGCTATAGAATTGCATCAAAATGAACCTGCTCTATACGAAGCCAAAGAAATCCATCAGATTTTAGATGAAATTCCGGTCGTAACCGAAATTCAGATTACCCATTGGCAATGGATAGCTTCTTATTATATGTGTGCCATTGGCGATGTATATCGCGGTGCCATGCCTTCGGCTTTACTGTTAGAAAGTGAAACCATCATATCGCAGAAAAAAGAAACCGAAGTTGACGAAACACAGCTTTCTGACGATGAGTTTCTTATTTATGAAGCCTTGCAATACCAAAGCTCTCTTAAAGTATTGGATATTGTAGCCTTATTAGGCAAGAAAAATGTTTTTCCTACCATCCAAAAACTCATTGATAAAAAAATATTGGCGGTTCAGGAAGAAGTAGTCGAGTTGTACAAACCCAAACTTACTAAATATATCCGTCTGCATACAGATTACGTCGACGAACAGAATCTGATAGCCTTAATAGATAATCTGAATAAAAAGGCACAAAAGCAAAAAGAAATTCTATTGAGTTATTTTCAACTCAATGCTTCACAGCAAAAACCTGTTTCCGTAAAACAGCTTTTGGAACATTCTCAGGCTACATCTGCTGTGGTAAAGGCATTGGTAGACAAAGCTATTTTTGAAGAATATTATATACAGGAAGACCGTGTTTCTTTTGATAAAAACCAAAAAGAAAATAATCTTCAGCTAAGTACTGCACAACAAAAAGCATTCGATGAAATTTCAAACGCTTTTGAAGAGAAAGAAGTATGTCTGTTGCATGGCGTAACTTCCAGCGGTAAGACCGAAATTTATATTAGGCTGATAGAAAGCTATATTGCCTCGGGAAAACAAGTGTTATATCTTTTGCCGGAAATCGCGCTTACAACCCAATTGGTCGGACGATTGACGGCTCATTTCGGTAATCAGGTCGCCGTATTCCATTCCAAATACACTAATAACGAACGGGTAGAAGTATGGAAACAAGTATTGGAAAATTCTCCAAAAGCAAAGATTGTAATAGGAGCAAGGTCGGCATTATTTCTTCCGTTTCGCGACTTGGGACTTGTCATTATTGATGAGGAACACGAGCAGACGTTCAAACAATACGACCCGGCACCAAGATACCACGCCCGCGATGCGGCAATTGTTCTGGCAAACTATTTCAAATCCAAAGTACTTTTAGGTTCTGCCACGCCAAGTCTGGAAACGTATTTTAATGCGTCCGGAGGCAAATACGGTTTGGTAGAAATTACCGAACGCTTTGGAAATGTAATGCTGCCGGAAATTGAATTGGTCGATCTTAAAGACAAATATTTCCGGAAAAGGATGAAAGGCCATTTTAGCGATACGTTGCTCGAATACATGGCAGAAGCATTGGCTTTAGGCGAACAGGTAATACTGTTCCAAAACCGTCGTGGCTATTCACCTGTTATGGAATGTATGACCTGTGGTCACGTTCCTGAATGTCCGCAATGCGACGTGAGCCTGACCTATCATAAGCATAAAAACCAACTAAGGTGCCATTATTGCGGCTATGCGATGGCAAAACCAACCCGTTGCCATAACTGCTCAAGTGTAGACCTTACCACTAAAGGATTTGGTACGGAACAGATAGAAATGGAGCTGGCCGGATTGTTTCCAAATAAAAAGACAGCCCGAATGGACCAGGATACTACCCGTGGCAAATACGGCTATGAAAAAATATTGGACAGCTTTAAAAATAGGGAAATTGATATTTTGGTAGGAACCCAAATGTTGGCCAAAGGTCTGGACTTTGATAATGTTTCCCTGGTAGGTATTATGAATGCTGATAATATGTTGTACCATCCGGATTTTCGTGCTTTTGAAAGAAGTTATCAGATGATGACACAGGTTTCAGGCAGGGCAGGGCGTTCCGGGAAAAGAGGGAAGGTCATTATTCAGACCTACAACCCGAACCATAACACAATCCAGCAGGTTACCAACAATGATTATATGGGGATGTACAATGAACAATTGTATGACCGGCATATTTTTAAATATCCGCCTTATTTCCGACTCATCAAGATTACACTCAAACACCGTGATTTTGAAAAACTAAAAGACGGTTCCATGTGGCTGTATCAGGTCATGAGCCAGAATCTCGACCTGCCTGTATTGGGACCGGAAGAACCGGCTATAGGCAGAATCAGGAATGAGTACATACGCACCATCCTAATCAAGATTCCCCAAAACCAGCCATTAGGAAGCACAAAAAAAACTATCCAGAAAATACTGAATAGTTTTGAAACGGTATCGCAATACAGACCGATTAAAGTGGCCGTAAATGTTGATTTCTATTAAGCCGAAGCCAAAGCTTTCACCAAATCCTCTTTTTTATTTCTGCTCAAAGGAATTTTGGTCACACCAATCTCGGCAAACTTGCTGTTAAATTTGTCTACCTTGTCAATATTAATGATAAACGATTTATGAACACGGATAAAGCGTTCTTTTGACAAATCGTTTTCAAACGACTTCATAGTCGATAATACAAGGTGGTTCTCGTCTTCAGTGACTACTTTTACATAATCGCCATAAGCTTCAATCCATTTGATTTTAGACGTAAAGATTTTTAATTTTTTCAGATTACTCTTGATGAAAATGTGTTCACTGTCTTCATCAATATTTTCTTTACGAAGCAGATAAAGGTCCATGGCTCTTTTTACCGCAGCATTGAAACGCTGGGGTGAAATAGGCTTCTGAAGGTAATCTGTTGCATCATAATCAAATGCTTTGACGGCATATTCTGCTTTTGAGGTAATAAAGATAATCTGTGGTTTTACTTTTAATCCGTCAAGCAAATCAAATCCATTAATGACAGGCATTTCAATATCTAAAAAAATAAGGTCCACTTCTTTATTGGTAAGACAATTTTTAGTTTCAATGGCATTGGAAAAATCGCCCACCAAGTTCAGGTTTGGATGATTTGCAACCAATTTGGTTACTGTCATTCTCTGTATGGCACTGTCATCTACTACAACACAATTCAATTTCATAATAAATCAGAATTTATAGATTGGGTACGATAAATGTAGAACAATTTTTTTATTAAAAAACAATATTTTCCGCATTTTTTTGTAATTCATCGAATATAATTGGATTTCGCTTGTGCATTAAAAATAAATAGTTACTTTTGCACCCAATTTTATAACAAATAAAATCATTGTATTATGAATCACTATGAAACTGTTTTCATCTTGAATCCCGTTTTATCTGAAGTACAGGTAAAGGAAACAGTAAGCAAATTCGAAGATTTTCTTACTTCCAGAGGTGCAGAGATGGTATCAAAAGAGGATTGGGGCCTAAAAAAGATGGCTTACGAAATCCAACACAAAAAAAGTGGCTTTTACCACCTGTTTGAATTCAAAGTAGCTCCTGAAGTATTAATTGCTTTCGAAACTGAATTCAGACGTGACGAAAGAGTAATGCGTTTCTTGACTGTAAGTCTTGACAAACATGCAATTTCTTGGGCAGAAAGAAGAAGAGAAAAACTAAAAGCATCTAAAGCGTAATTATTATGTCTACGATTGAACAATCAGCAAAAGGAAAAAAAGACGGAGATATCAGATATCTTACGCCTTTAAATATTGAAACAAACAAAACTAAGAAGTATTGTCGTTTCAAAAAATCAGGTATCAAATATGTTGATTACAAAGATCCTGATTTCTTATTGAAATTCGTTAACGAGCAAGGGAAAATCCTTCCACGTCGTTTAACAGGAACTTCATTGAAATACCAAAGAAAAGTGTCTGTAGCTGTTAAAAGAGCAAGACATTTAGCTTTAATGCCATACGTGGCCGATTTATTAAAATAGTAAAAACAAAGTTGTTGGTTTCACAATGAAACCTAACTTCTACAAATAAGGACAACAACATGGAACTTATATTAAAAAAAGACGTTCAAAATTTAGGTTTTAAAGATGATATCGTAACTGTGAAAAACGGATACGGACGTAACTACTTAATCCCACAAGGATTCGCTCACATGGCAACTCCTTCTGCGAAAAAAGTATTGGCTGAAAACCTAAGACAAAAAGCGCACAAAGAAGCTAAAATTGTTGAAGATGCTAAGAAATTGGCTGAAGCACTTAAAGCTCTTGAAATCAAAATTTCAGCTAAAGCTGGTGGTGAGAAACTTTTCGGTTCTATCACTAACATCGATATCGCTGAAGCTTTGGAGAAGCAAGGTCAATCAATCGACAGAAAATTCATCACTTCTGGAATCGTTAAGCGTACTGGTAAATACAATGCGACTGTAAGATTACACAGAGAGGTTATCGTTGATTTGCCTTACGAAATCGTAGCTGAAAAATAATATTTTCAATACTGAAATATAAAAGTCCCGATGAAAGTCGGGATTTTTTTTTAAATTATAGAAAAGCTTTAAGTAATAAGCCGTAGGCATTATGCTTGTGGGAGCTTAAAGCCTATAGCTTACAGCAAAATAATGAAATACAAAAGATTAACAAAAGAACAGTTTGAAGCGCTCCATATGGAATTTGCCAATTTTTTGGCAACGCAGTCAATCGATAAGAAGGAATGGGATGCCATCAAGGCTGAAAAACCGGAAGTTGCCGAGCAGGAATTGGATGTGTTTTCTGATTTGATTTGGGAAGGCGTTTTGACAGGAGCCCATTATTTGGAACATTTTTCTAAAAGCTATATCTTTCTTTTCCATTGTCAGGAAAAAGTAATCAAGTCAATCGTACTCAAAGCGCTTATTCCGGAAGTCGATTTTATGACCCGCGAAGGATTGCAGTGGTTGAGTGACAACATGTTTACTGAAACGGTGGAGATTAAGATAGGGCAGAAAGAATATGAAGAGGAACGGAACGATGCTATTTTTAGCCTGATACAGCAAGGAGCTATCCTAAGTGACGGCCAATTGTATTTGCAGGTCAACGGCATAATTCAATCGTCATAAAATCGTATTATTTATTGGAAATTGGTTATTTTAGTGCTCTGTTTACAGAACTAAACTAGCCAATTTTTTTTATGGATATTCAGAGTGCCATCCAATCATTGCGGGAAGAACTAAATCAGCATAATTACAATTATTATGTTTTGGACAATCCTACAATCTCAGATTATGATTTTGATACAAAACTGAAAGAGCTGCAGGAGCTTGAAAGCAAACACCCCGAGTTTTTTGATGAAAATTCCCCGACACAGCGTGTAGGAGGGATGATTACCAAAAACTTTGAAACCATTACCCATAAAAACCGAATGTATTCTTTGGATAATTCCTATTCAAAAGAAGACGTTTTGGATTGGAAAAAAAGAATCCAAAAAATATTAGGAGATGTGCCGCTGGAATATACCTGTGAATTGAAATATGACGGAGCTTCTATTTCAATTACCTATGAGCACGGAAAATTAAAACGTGCCGTAACACGGGGAGACGGATTTCAAGGTGATGATGTAACCAATAACGTCAAAACAATCAAATCGGTTCCATTACAGTTAAAAGGCGATTATCCGGATAGTTTTGAAATACGCGGTGAAATTATTTTGCCGTTGGAAGGTTTTGCCAAAATGAATCAGGAATTGATAGAGATTGGCGAAACTCCCTATTCAAACCCAAGAAATACAGCATCAGGTAGTTTGAAGTTACAGGACAGTTCTGAAGTAGCGAAACGTCCGTTAGATTGCCTTCTATATACTTTTATTGGTAATGATGTTAAATTTTCAACCCATTTTGAAAGCCTTGAAAAAGCCAGAAGTTTTGGGTTTAAAGTGCCTAAAGAAGCCAGGTTGGTAAAAAGTATTGAGGAAGTTTTTGACTTTATCGATTACTGGAACATCCACCGTCATGAATTGCCTTATGAAACCGATGGCGTAGTTGTAAAAGTAAATAACCTGCATTATCAGGAAGAATTAGGCTATACTTCCAAATCACCGCGTTGGGCGATTGCTTATAAATTTAAGGCAGAACAGGTTTCTACACGGCTGAATTCTATTTCCTATCAGGTGGGACGTACCGGAGCGATTACGCCGGTTGCTAATCTCGAGCCGGTACAATTGGCGGGAACCATTGTAAAACGAGCTTCTCTGCATAATGCAGACCAGATTGAAAAACTTGACATCCGTGTTGGTGATGAAGTTTTTGTAGAAAAAGGGGGTGAAATTATTCCTAAAATTATAGGTGTAGACTTTACAAAACGCTCTTTAGATTTACTGCCAACCGTTTATATTACAAACTGTCCGGAATGTCAGACAGAGTTAATCCGTAAAGAAGGCGAGGCCCAGCATTATTGCCCGAACTTTTACGGATGCCCACCACAAATTATAGGCAGAATCCAGCATTATATTTCCAGAAAGGCAATGGATATTGAAGGACTTGGCGGAGAAACGGTAGCCTTGCTGTTTAACAACAATCTGGTGCAGAATTACGCCGACTTGTATGACCTTACTATTGAGCAGGTAATTCCTCTGGAAAGAATGGCGCAGAAATCGGCAGAAAATCTCGTCAACGGAATCGAGAAATCCAAAGAAGTTCCTTTTGAAAGAGTCCTGTTTGCTTTAGGAATCCGCTATGTAGGTGAAACCGTTGCAAAAAAATTAGCAAAACACTACCAAAATATCGATAACCTAAGTAATGCCAGTCTGATGGATTTGATTTTGGTAGATGAAATTGGCGAACGTATAGCGCAAAGCGTCATCGAATTTTTTGAAAATCCGGAAAACCGAATTATCATCCAGAGATTACGTGATTATGGCGTTCAGCTCGAATCTAAAACCGTATTTAATCCGGATGCAACAGATAAACTGGCAGGAAAAACCTTTGTGGTTTCGGGAGTATTTGAAAAATTCTCACGCGATGACCTGAAGAAATCCATTGAAGATAACGGAGGGAAAGTAGGGAGTTCCATTTCTGCCAAAACAGACTATGTGGTAGCCGGCGATAATATGGGGCCTGCCAAACTGGAAAAAGCCAATAAACTGAATATCCCGATTATCTCAGAAGATGATTTTATTGCAATGTTAGGATAGCTAAATGCCACCTGACAAATCCATATAAAGATAAAAAAGCCATTAAAATTTTCATTTTAATGGCTTTTTTTAATGTGCGTGTCAATCTGTGTTCCATTTTAAAGGTTCTAAGGAACTAAGCAGCTAAGGTTCTAAGTTTTGATTGTTCTAAATATACAAATCTGCGTCAATCCGCGAAATCAGCGTATATCCGTGTTCGATTTTAAAGATTCTAAGGAATTAAGAAGCTAAGGTTCTAAGCCTTGTTTATTCTAAATATACAAGTCCGCGTAAATCCGCTAAATCAGTGTCAATCTGCGTTTCATTTTAAAGATTCTAAGGAACTAAGCAGCTAAGGTTCTAAGTCTTGTTTTTTCTAAATATACAAATCCGCGAAATCAGCGTATATCCGTGTTTGATTTTAAAGATTCTAAGGAACTAAGCAGCTAAGATTCTAAGTCTTGTTTATTCTAAATATACAAATCCGCGTCAATCCGCTAAATCAGCGTATATCCGTGTTTGATTTTAAAGATTCTAAGGAACTAAGCAGCTAAGATTCTAAGTCTTGTTTATAAATATACAAATCCGCGTCAATCCGCGAAATCAGCGTATATCCGTGTTCGATTTTAAAGGTTCTAAAGAACTAAGCAGCTAAGATTCTGAGTCTTGTTTATTCTAAATATACAAATCAGCGTATATCCGCGTTCAAAATCCTATCTGCTTCAAAAGTATCTACGCTCAAAACCAAAGATTAAACCACAATAGTCCTTCCGCTATGGATCTTACTCTTATCTGTATCAAAATAAAAATCAATCCTTCCCAAATTAATACCATAGCAACCTACCTGATTCACCAATGTATCAATCCCGTCCAGATTTTTTACAATCGTAGGCTTGTCCAGAAAAGTATGCGTATGTCCGCCAATAATCAGGTCAATATCTCTTGTTGCGGCGGCTAATTTTAAATCAGAAATTTTATCCGGGTCGTTTTTATAGGCATATCCAATGTGAGAAAGGCATATAATAAGATCACATCGCTCTTGTGCTTTTAAGATTCGAGTCATTTCCTGCGATACGGAAACCGGATCATTATAAACAGTTTCTTTATAATTCTTCTTGTCTACCAATCCGTCTAATTCAACACCCAATCCAAAAACACCAATCTTGATACCGTCCTTGATAAAAATCTTATAAGGCTTCACAATGCCATCCAGAACAGTGTTTTTAAAATCATAATTGGCACTCACGAAATCAAACTTTGCATTGTGTAATTGCGAATAGAAACCGTCAATCCCATTGTCGAAATCATGATTTCCCATAGTGGCAAGGTCATATTTCATCATGCTCATCAGCTTAAATTCCAATTCGCCGCCATAATAGTTGAAGTAAGGAGTTCCCTGAAATATATCACCAGCATCCAAAAGCAAAACATTTGGATTTTCCCTGCGTATGCTTTCAATCAGGCTGGCCCGTCTGGAAACACCGCCCATATTAGGATTTTTGGCGTCTGTTGGCGGAAACGGGTCGATATGGCTGTGAACATCGTTGGTATGCAGTATGGTAATGTGCTTTTTGTTAAGTGTGTTAAAACTGCTTAATGATAATCCGCCAACAGTCAGTAAAGCTGAACCTGCTACCGTTTTCTGTATAAAATCTCTTCTTTTCATTTTGTGTCTTTTAGGGCTTTCTGATTACTCAACAATAATCCTTTTGTTTCGCGGTACCGGAATTGTGTCTGTTTCTTTAAAATAATCAATCCAGACGTTGCGGAGCTTATAATCTAACGAAGTCATGGTTCCCTTTTTGAAGAAATTCATGCTGTCGCCGCCATTATATAAATAATCGTTTGTAGCCACATAATAGGTTTTGTTGATGTCCAGAGGTTTTCCCTGTATCGTAATGCTTTTATAAGAAGCGGCATCTTTGTTTAACACGATTTCCATACCTGCAAGCGGGTGCGGCTTTTTTTCAGAAATCAGATAATTGACCATTTCTATAATCTGAGGGCCTTTTAAAGCCACGACAACCAGTTCGTTTTCAAAAGGCATCAATTCAAAAGCAGTACGGGTAGTCACATTTCCTTTGGAAATCATGCTTCGGATACCGCCATGATTCAGCAGGCAGATATCCACCGGTTTGTTTTCTCTCTTCAGAAATAATTTGTTAGCGGTTGCAAGCGTTATGTCTGCCTGTAAGCTGCCAATAGTTGTTTGCCATTCACCTTTACTTTTGTCCATTGTTTCCGGGGCATAGGCAAGAATCTGATTCATGTCCTTATCAATATTTTCGCGGTAAGGCTTTATAAATTCCTCGATAGCAGGAGTTTGTGGGTTGGTGTTCGTAATGCCAATCTGCTTGCCTTCAATTTTGGAAACATACGGCTTTTGGGTAGCACAGGAAATTACCAGAAATAATGTTAGAATTGAAACAAATTGTGTCAGAGCAGCGTTATAGTTTTTTTGTTTTAGCATCTGAAATACGGCTTATTTAATTAAATTTGTAATCACAAGTAAAAGTACTATGTTTTTAAATTTTTTCAAGAACTTTTCTGCAAAAAGAACATTAAAAAATAGTTCCCTGCACGTAAAGGGAAACCCGTCTGACGAAACGATAAAAACCGTCGGATTGTTAATTGACAAGACCTATTTTGAAGATAAGGTCAACCTGATTGAAGAGCTTTTGGCAAACGGAATCAAAAGAGAGAATATCCAGATATTGTTATATAAAGACCGGTTTAAGAAAAAAGAGACTATAAATTATCCTAGCTTTAGCCATAAAGATTTAAGCTGGAAAGGAACGCTGGACAATAAAAATGTAAAAGAGTTTACTGACAAGGAGTTTGATATGTTGATTAGCTATTATGATACAGAAAAAGCGCCTTTGATGATTACGACTTTTAAGTCAAAAGCTAATTTCAAAGTAGGATTTTCAACGATTGACAAGAGGCTAAATCATTTTATGATCAATACCAATGCAGAAAACTACAAGGTTTTTGTTTTCGAACTATTCAAATATTTAAAAATACTAAATAAAATATAATTATGCAGTCACTTATAGGAACAGGCGTAGCGCTTGTCACACCTTTCAAAAAAGATTTTTCTGTTGATGTCGAGGCTCTAAAAAGAATTGTAAACTATCAAATCGATAATGGAATTGATTATATGGTAGTTTTAGGAACAACCGGTGAGCCGGCAACCATGAATAAGGAAGAAAAGGAATTGGTTATTAAAACCGTAAAAGAAACCAATAACGGCAGATTGCCGTTGGTTTTGGGTGTAGGAGGGAATAATACTGCAGAAGTTGTTGAAGAGCTAAAAACCAGAGATTTTACAGGTTTTACAGCTGTGCTTTCGGTTTCGCCATATTATAACAAGCCAACTCAGGAAGGTATCTATCAGCATTTCAAAGCCATTGCAGAAGCTTCACCGCTTCCGGTCATCCTGTATAATGTTCCGGGAAGGACAGGAAGTAATATGCTGCCGTCAACCGTAATCCGTTTGGCAAATGATTTTAAAAATGTTGTGGCCATAAAAGAAGCTGCCGGTGATATCGTACAGGCAATGAAACTGATTCAGGGCAAACCAAAAGATTTTCTGGTAATTTCGGGAGATGATATGGTAACACTTCCAATGGTTTTAGCCGGAGGTGCAGGAGTAATCTCCGTAATTGCTGAAGGATTCCCGAAACAGTTTTCTAAAATGGTGCGTTTGGGATTGGAGCGAAAAGTAGATGAGGCTTACGAACTCCACTACCAGATTGCAGATTCTATCGACATGATTTTTGAGCAGGGAAATCCTGCGGGTGTTAAAGAAATCTTTAAAGTTTTGGGATTGTCAGAAAATACAGTACGTTTGCCATTAGTGAATGTTAACGAAGATTTAGCAGGAAGAATAGAGCAATTTGTTAAGAAAACAGTACTTTAGTTATTTAAAAACCTACAGATTATGTTATCAAAATCAATAGAAGAAGCATTAAACCGTCAGATTAAGGTAGAAGGAGACTCATCACAAGTTTATCTGGCTATGGCATCCTGGGCAGAAGTTCAGGGATTTGAAGGAATATCGACTTTCATGTTTGCACAGTCCGAAGAGGAAAGAATGCACATGCTGAAATTGGTAAAATATATCAACCAAAGAGGTGGACAGGCTAAAATATCTGCGATAGTAGAGCCGGTACTTGATTTGTCAAGCTATAAGGTTCTTTTCAAACAGTTGTTGGAACATGAAATCAAAGTTTCTGAAAGTATCAACGACCTTGTAGGCATAGCACTGGATGAAAGAGATTATGCTACCCATAACTTTTTACAATGGTATGTGGCAGAGCAAATTGAAGAAGAAGCAAATGCACGTTACATTTTAGATAAAATCAATCTGATTGGTGACGATAAGGGAGGACTTTATTTGTTCGACAATGAAATGAAGAACTTCACAAGTCCAATCACAACCGGAAAATAAATACGGAATTTAATCGTTAGAAAGGTGTCATAATTTATTTGGCATCTTTTTTATTTTTAACTCTTTCAAGGGGCTTGAAAAAATGTTTTTTTAATCTATAATTAATAACTAAATTTGCGGTTGATTTTTAAGAAACCTCAAACGGCTTGAAATCAGTAAATACAATCTTGAAAATGAATAGAATATTTTGCTTACTTATAATTGCGGTTGCTTTTGCTTCATGCAGTCCTTACCAAAAAGCTTTGAAATCAGAGGATATCGCTGTAAAATATGACATCGCTTCAAAAATGTATGACGCTGGAAAATATACAAAAGCAATACGCCTTTTTGAGCAGATAGCACCATCATACAGAGGTAAGCCGGCTGCAGAAAAGATGTTCTATATGTTTGGGCAATCGTATTATAAGACAAAACAGCACTATCTTGCAGCCTATCAGTTTGAAAGCTTTACTTCCAGCTATCCAAAAAGTGAAAAAGCAGAAGAAGCGGCCTATTTGAGTGCTGAAAGCTATTCGAGATTGTCACCAAGATATTCATTGGACCAGGGCGATACAGACAAGGCTATTGACAAGCTGCAGGCGTTTATTAATAATTATCCAAATTCTGAATACCTGCCAAAAGCAAATGAAATTGTAAAAGCGTTGCGCGAAAAGCTGGAAAAAAAGGCATTTGAAAATGCAAAACAATACCACACGATAGGAGGCTATACAAGAGATTATTCAGCTGCCATAAAAGCTTTGGATAATTTTATTGCTGATTATCCGGGAACGCCATTCAAAGAAGACGCTTTGTACTACAGGTTTGATTCGGCCTATATTTTGGCAATCAATAGTGTAGAAAACAAAAAGAAAGAAAGATTGAATTTGGCGAAAGCATCCTATGCAATGCTTATGAAATTCAATGCATCAACACAATATAAAAAAGATGCTGATGATAAATTGGCACGAATCGAGAAAGAATTACAACAATTTTCTAATTAAATAAAAGTCATGGATTTAAAAAAGACTAATGCTCCTGTAAACACAGTTACTTACAATAAGACGATGATTGAGGAACCGACAGGTAACGTGTATGAAGCGATTACGATTATGGCTAAAAGAGCAAACCAGATCAACTCTGAAATCAAGAAAGAACTGACAGAGAAATTGGAAGAGTTTGCTACCTATAATGACAGCTTGGAAGAAATTTTTGAAAACAAAGAGCAAATCGAAGTTTCAAAATTCTACGAAAAATTGCCAAAACCGCATGCGCTGGCTGTACAGGAATGGCTTGATGGTAAAATCTATCACAGAGATACTACTAAATAATTACTATGTCTGTTTTAAGTGGTAAAAAAATAGTGCTGGGAGTTTCCGGTGGAATTGCCGCATATAAAACAGCCTCACTAGTAAGATTATTCATAAAAGCAGGTGCCGATGTCCAGGTGGTCATGACACCTGCTTCTAAGGATTTTGTGACACCGCTCACTCTTTCCACGCTTTCAAAAAATCCGGTACATTCCACTTTTTATAATGATGACGAAGATGCGGTTTGGAACAACCATGTCGAATTAGGTCTTTGGGCTGATTTGATGTTGGTGGCTCCCGCTACAGCAAACACATTGTCTAAAATGGCAAATGGCTCCTGTGACAATCTTTTGATAGCAACCTACCTTTCTGCCAAATGTCCGGTTTATTTTGCTCCTGCAATGGATTTGGACATGTATAAACATCCTTCAACCTTAGCCAGTTTTAAATTACTCAGGCAATTTGGCAATATCATGATTCCGGCCGAATCGGGAGAATTGGCAAGCGGACTTTCCGGAGAAGGAAGAATGGCTGAGCCTGAAAATATTATAGCCTTTCTTGAGGCCGATTTAGAAAGCAAATTGCCGCTAAAAGGAAAAAAAATACTGGTTACAGCCGGACCCACATACGAAGCAATAGACCCTGTGCGTTTTATAGGAAATCATTCCTCAGGCAAAATGGGGTTTGACATTGCTGAACATGCTGCCGGATTAGGAGCCGAAGTGATTCTGATTTCCGGACCAACGCATTTAAAGCCTAAAAGTTCAGGGATTACTCTGGTGAATGTAACCTCTGCACAGGAAATGTATGAGGCAGCCCACCGTTATTTTGGCGATGTTGATGTGGCAATTTCTGCTGCAGCTGTGGCAGATTACAGGCCAAAGTTTCCGGCCACACAAAAAATAAAGAAAACGGAAGATGCCTTTACCATCGAATTGGAAAAAACGCAGGATATTCTGGCTTCTTTAGGAAAAGTGAAACAAAAACAATTTCTGATAGGATTTGCATTAGAGACAGAAAATGAAATTGAAAACGCAAAATTGAAAATCCAGAAAAAAAACCTAGATTTGGTAGTTCTCAATTCATTGCAGGATGAAGGTGCCGGTTTTGGAAAACCGACAAATAAAATTACCTTTATCGACAGGAATTTTGAAATTGAGCCCATGCCTTTAAAAACAAAAGAAGCCGTGGCCGAAGATATTTTAAATAAAGTAATACAACATTTTTATGCGTAAGATATTATTGTTTTTGTTGTTCGTTGCAGGTTCTGTTCAGGCTCAGGAATTGAGATGTACCGTAAAAATAAACTATGACCGAATCACGAATGCCAATACGCAGATTTTTAAGACGCTGGAACGTTCACTAAATGAATTTGTGAATAAGACCCGTTGGACCAATCAGACGTTTGCAGAGAATGAAAGAATTGAATCGTCAATGTTTATCAATGTTTCAGGATATAATTCTGACCAGTTTTCGGCTTCCATTCAGGTGCAGTCCTCGCGTCCGGGGTATAACTCGATGTATGCTTCGCCGGTTTTCAACTTTAACGATAAAGACTTCAATTTCAGGTATGTTGAATTTGAAAACCTGATTTTCAACCCAAACAGCTACGATTCAAACCTGGTATCTGTTATGGCGTTCTACAGCTATATCATTATGGGATTAGATGCCGATACCTTTTCGCCAAAAGGAGGAACCCAATACTATGAACTGGCTCAAAATGTGGCAATCCTGGCACAGCAAGGAGGCTCAAAAGGATGGAATCAGGCAGATGGAAACGTTTCGAGATATTTCCTGATTACAGACCTGATGTCAAATACTTTTGCTCCTTTCAGAGAAGCCCTTTACCAATACCATTCAACAGGGATAGATTTGATGAGCGAAGATTTGAAAAGAGGAAAGGAAAACATCAAAAACTCGGTCAAAACTTTGGCTCAGATATATGATATTCGCCCAAACGCATTGCTAACACGTGTCTTTTTTGATGCCAAATCAGATGAAATCGTTTCGATTTACACAGGAGGACCTTCTATTGCGATTGCGGATTTGGTAGAAAATCTCAACAGGATTTCTCCATTGAATTCCAGTAAATGGGGTAAAATCAGATTTTAATCATAAGAATCCATTTGTTTTATACGAAGCGCTTGCCTCAAAGCAGCTCGTAAATAATCACTATCTTTAAACGTAAAGGCTTTGCTGACGTCATTATCCATAAAGAATTTCGCACTGATTGAAAAACTCGATATTGATTTTTCAGAGAATTTTTCAATAATAACAGGAGAAACCGGAGCGGGAAAATCGATTCTCCTTGGAGCTTTAGGGTTGGTTTTGGGCAAAAGAGCAGACTTAAGTTCGCTAAAAAACAAAGAAGAAAAATGTGTTATTGAAGCACAATTTGATATAGCGCGCTACAATCTGGAGTCCTTTTTTGAAGCCAATGATTTAGATTTTGAAAAAGAGACCATCATCAGAAGAGAAATCCTTTCTTCAGGAAAATCTAGGGCTTTTGTCAATGACAGTCCCGTTAATCTACAGGAACTTCAGGAACTGGGTGAGTATTTGATAGACATCCATTCGCAACACCAGACTCAGGAGCTTTCTGAAGAAAATTTCCAGTTTGATATTATTGATTCGATGGCTGGAAACACTTCCGAAATTGCAGCATATAAATCCCTCTTAAAAAAATACCGTAGCCTGAAGACCAATCTCACGGCATTGCAATCCAGGCTTCAGGAAGCTTCAAAAGAACAGGATTATAACTCGTTCCTTTTAGAAGAATTGCTTGCGGCTAAACTGAAATCAGGCGAACAGGAAGAATTGGAAAGTGTTTTTGAACAATTGAACAACGTTGAGTTGATTAAAGAGAATCTGGACCGCGCTGTTTCAATTGCCGAAGAAGAACAATTTGGCGTACTTCACAATCTTAAAGAAATTAAGGCGTCGCTTCAAAAAATAGCTTCTTTTTCCGCAGATTACAATTCGTTGTTTGAAAGAATAACAAGCGCATCAATTGAACTTGATGATATTATTTCTGAACTGAGTCAGAAAGCAGAATCTTTGATGAGCGACCCGGAACAGCTGGAGTTGGTTAACCAAAAATTACAGACTATCTATAATTTACAGCAAAAACACCAGGTGAAAACCGTTGACGAACTGTTATTGATACAGGAAGACCTTGATAAAAAGGTAATTTCGGTTGACAGTCTGCAACAGGAAATCGGGCAGGCCGAAAAAGAAATAGCAGAAAGCGAATCTAGTTTGGATACTATAGCTGCTACAATCAGTGAGAAAAGACAGAATGCAATTCCGGTGCTGACAGAAAAGCTGGTTGCGATTTTGGAATTGCTCGGAATGCCAAATGTCCGGTTCAAAATAGAGGTAAAGCTGTCAGATAGCTATCATGCTAATGGAAAAGACGATTTGCAATTTTTATTTGCCGCCAATAAGGGCTCAGATTTCGGACTGCTAAAAAAAACAGCATCAGGAGGAGAGATGTCAAGAATTATGCTTGCCGTAAAATCAATACTGGCACAATATCAAAAACTCCCAACTATTATTTTTGATGAAATTGATACCGGGGTTTCAGGAGAAATTGCCCATAAGATGGGTGAAATTATGAGAGAAATGAGCAAAACAATGCAGGTATTTGCCATCACGCATTTGCCTCAAATTGCTGCTAAAGGAAATACACATTTTAAAGTATTCAAATCCGTAGTGGGCGACCAGACACTATCCGAACTCAAATTGCTTTCAGCCGACGAAAGAGTCATTGAAATTGCGCAGATGCTGTCAGGAAAAGACATATCCGATTCGGCTATAAATCACGCCAAGGCCTTGCTGAACTAAAAAAACGAGGTATATTTGCTTAGGAACACTAACATTATAATTTATTGACTATATAAATACTGTTTTATGATTATAGAACCAAGAATGCGAGGATTTATTTGCTTAACAGCTCATCCAAAAGGGGCGGAGCAAAGCGTTAAAAATCAAATTGAATACGTAAAATCAAAAGGAAAAATCGATGGTGCCAAAAAAGTATTGGTAATCGGTGCTTCTACAGGATTCGGTCTGGCTTCCAGAATTACGAGTGCTTTTGGTTCTGATGCCGCTACTATTGGAGTATTTTTTGAAAAGCCGCCAATGGAAGGAAAAACGGCTTCACCAGGCTGGTACAATTCGGCAGCTTTTGAAGCTGAGGCACACAAAGCAGGTCTGTATGCTAAAAGTATCAATGGGGATGCTTTCTCTAACGAAGTTAAAGACCAGACAATAGAACTTATTAAAAAAGATTTGGGACAGGTAGATTTGGTAATCTACAGTCTGGCTTCTCCGGTAAGAACTAATCCGGTTACAGGAATTACACACCGTTCTGTTTTAAAACCTATAGGAGATACTTTTTCCAATAAAACGGTAGATTTCCACACAGGAAAAGTTTCAGAAATTTCGATCGAGCCAAGTAAGGAAGATGATATAGAAAATACAGTTGCCGTAATGGGAGGTGAAGATTGGGCAATGTGGATGGAAGCGATGAAAAAAGCCGGTGTTTTGGCTCCTGGAGCAATGACAATAGCTTATTCTTATATAGGGCCGTCATTAACAGAACCGGTATACCGTAAAGGAACTATTGGTCGTGCAAAAGACCATTTGGAAGCTACTGCATTTTCAATTACAGATAGTCTGAAAGATATTGGAGGAAAAGCCTATGTTTCTGTGAATAAAGCCTTGGTAACCCAGGCAAGTTCTGCAATTCCTGTTATTCCATTATACATTTCCCTGCTTTATAAAGTAATGAAAGAAGAAGGTATTCACGAAGGAACTATTGAACAAATTCAAAGGTTATACCAACAGCGCTTGTATACAGGAGGTGAAGTCCCAACCGATGAGAAAGGAAGAATCAGAATCGATGATTGGGAGATGCGTGATGATGTTCAGGGAAAAGTAGCAGCGTTATGGGAAAAAGCCACTACAGAAAATCTTTCAGAAATTGGAGATTTGGAAGGTTACAGAAAAGACTTCTATAATCTGTTCGGATTTGATATTGAAGGAGTGGATTATAAGGCTGATACTAATGAAATGGTAGCCGTTGAGAGCATAAAAGAATAGTTTGTATTGAATATTTTAACTATAATATAAAAAAAGTATAGTTATCACGTAAAAATTCTAAAGCCTGCATTAATGCAGGCTTTTTTGCATAATATAAGTTTAATCTTATTGTTTATAATGGTTATTTTTTTTGTTCACTCCTTCAATTTTAACTTTTTAATCTTTTAAAATTGTTATTTTAGCAGTCTGTTAATCAATTTATACTTTTTTATGAAAAAAATTACGTTATTGCTGATGTTGTTTGTCAGTTATTTGTCCTATGGGCAATTATGGACAGTAGCATCATGTTCTGATCTTGGGTCCAGTACATACGGGCCCATGTACAGCGTGGCTGGGGCGAATGCCACGAACCGTACTGCGGTGATCTATCCTTCTTCTCAATTAACGGGAATGGCAGGTCAGGTTCTAAATGCTGTCTATTTCAAAAGGGCAACTACTACTGGAACAATGGCCGGAACTCCAAATTTTAGGATTTATTTGAAAGAAACTACAAGTACGACCTGGGGTACTGGAGGTTTGGATTGGGCAACGGCTACAACCGGAGCGACATTGGTTTATGATTCTAACCCGGCAACTGTGGTTGGGTCATCAGCAGGATGGAAAAGTTTTCCTTTTTCAAACACTTTTACCTACTCCGGAACGCAAAATTTAGCTGTTTTCTTTGAATACACTAATACTACTGCGAGTACGGCACTTACATGGAATTACGAATATACTAGTCCATGTGTCAATACAGGCGATTCTAATACTACGAAGTATACAAATAATACTACGGGTACGATGCCAACGTCTTTAGGCTCTTCTGACTATAGAAGGCCTTTAATTGCTTTCGATTTTAATGTGTCATGTAATGCTCCAACAGGATTAGCTTCGGCAAATGTTACATCAACAGGTGCGACAATTAACTGGACAGCTCCTGCGGTTGTGCCTTCAGAAGGCTATGAATACTATTTAAGTACTTCTGCTACAGCACCGCTTCCATCTGCAACTCCAACAGGTTCTGTTGGTGCTGGTGTTACAACAAAAACTTTTTCAGGATTACCTTCAGCAACACAACACTATGTTTGGGTAAGATCAAATTGTGGTACTACCGACAAGAGTATTTGGGTTCAGACTACTTTTACAACGGCTTGTGCGACGTACATTCCTAGCTTCCTTCAGGATTTTAATGGCGCGCTTTTCCCACCGGCATGTTGGTCAACAGCTGGTGCAGGAGATGAAACTACCGGACCGTCTGGTACAGGTGCCGGTATCTGGGTTGCAGATGGATTCCTGAATGATGGAACTGTAGGTGCAGCTCGAGTTAACTTATACAGCCTTAATAGAAAAGGATGGTTAATTTCACCTACTATTGATATGAGTGCGGGGAATTACAGAGTTAGATTTGATGTTGGAGTAACAGCTTTTACGGGTTCAGGTCCGGCTCAGATTGTGAATGATGACAAGGTTGTTTTCCTGGCATCACAGGATAATGGTGTTACATGGACAATTATACATACATGGGATTCTACAAACTCTCCAACGAATGAAAGAGCTTTATATTCTGTAAACCTTCCAGCTTACGTAAGTGCAAATACTAAATTTGCATTCTACGCGACTGATGGACCTGTTGACGATACACCAGATTATAACTTTTATGTTGATAATTTCTTAGTTGAGGCTATTCCTACTTGTGAAGCACCTACAACTGTATCCTTTGCAGGAATAACAAACGCTGGCGCAACTATCTCATGGGATGCTGTTGCCGGTTCTGCAGGATATGAATATGTTCTTGATGAAGTAGCTACAAACCCTACAGGTGCAGGAACTCAGATTGCTGCTGCGCCTTATACTGCTTCTTCTTTAGCTGGAAACACAACGTATTATTTCCATGTTAGAAATAATTGCGGTTCAGAATTTAGTACATGGACTACAAGAAGCTTCAAGACGCTTCCTAATCCACCTGCAAATGATGACTGTATTAATGCGATTACTTTAACAGTAAATCCAAATTTCTTATGTGCAGTGAAAACAACCGGAACATTATTGGGTGCTACAGACTCTGGTGAGCCGGATAATGGAGCAGGAACTCCAAATGATGATGTTTGGTATAAATTTGTAGCAACAGCTACTTCTCATAGAATTACGCTTACTGGCGTTACCGGAACTCCTACAGATTTAGTACATGAAGTATTGGAAGGAAATTGTGGTGGTGGTCTGATCAGCTTAAATATTAGTGATCCGGATACAAGTAATTTGACTAACCTGGTACCAGGAAATACATATTATGTAAGAATTTTTAGTTATGGAACAGCAACTGGAGCTACAACGTCATTTGATGTTTGTGTAGGTACATTCCCTCCACCTCCGGCAAATGACGATTGCCCTAATGCTATAGCTTTAACAGTAAACCCTAATTTGAATTGTGCAGTAAAAACTTCTGGTACTTTACAATCAGCTACAAATTCTGGTGAAGGCGATAACGGAGCTGGTATTCCGGATGACGATGTTTGGTATACATTCGTAGCAACGGCTACTTCACATAGAATTACTATTTCTAATGTTGCAGGAACTCCAACAGATTTAGTACATGAAGTATTAGATGGAACTTGCGGTGGAGGTTTGATTTCTTTAATCGTTAGTGATCCTAATACAAGTACTGTAACAGGTTTGGTTCCTGGAAATACTTATTATGTTAGAGTATTCAGTGTTGCTGCTGCTGCAATTACAAATAATACGACATTTGATATTTGTGTAGGAACATTGCCTGGCGCGCCGGCAAACGATAACTGTAGTGGTGCTATCGCTCTGACAGTAAATGCTGATTTAGCTTGTGGAGTGAAAACTTCTGGAACTTTACAGTCTGCTACAGATTCAGGTGTGCCTGATAACGGAGCTGGTACTCCAAACGATGACGTATGGTATTCTTTCGTAGCTACTACAGGTTCTCATACAATTGCGCTTTCCAATGTTGCTGGAACTCCAACGGATATGGTACATGAACTTATGACTGGAACTTGTAACGGTTTAGTGAGTTTGAATGTTAGTGACCCTAATACTTCTACCTATACAGGTTTGACACCGGGAGCAACTTATTATGTTAGAATTTTCAGTTACGGAACGGCAACTGACGCTTCTACTACTTTTGATGTTTGTATTGGTAGTTCTGCAGCGCCTGCTGTACCGGCTAATAATGAGGCTAGTGGTGCTGTTAACTTAACAGTTAATCCGGCTTTAACCTGTACAGCTACAACTACAGGAACAACTATTGGTGCAACCCAATCTGCAGAGCCTGCTCCAGCTTGTAGTGCTGCTGGATTTAATGATGACGTATGGTATACATTTACACCAACAGTTGACCGCGCTAGATTTACATTTACCGGAACGGCAACAGGTGTTACAATGGTTGGAGTATTGTATACAGGTACTCCGGGATCTCTTGTAGAAGTAGCAGGAAGTTGTGCTGAAGGAAACACATTGAATTTTGCAAACTTGACACCTGGAACAGTATATTATGCAAGAGTTTTTACAAACTCTGCTCTTCCTACCGTGTCAACAGCATTTACTTTGTGTGTTTCAACACCACCGGTAGCGCCTGTTAACGATAATTGTTCTGGTGCTATTGCATTGACTGCTTCGGGTGATTTTACTACCGGAGCTATTGTTGGAACTGTATCTGGTGCAACAACAGTAACCGGGCTAACATATGCCTGTCAGACAAACCGTGCTGAAGATGTATGGTATTCTGTAGTTGTTCCGGCTTCTGGTCGTTTGACTATAGAAACAAAAGCTCAAACCGGATCTACGATGACAGATAGCGTTTTGAGTGTGTTTTCTGGAACTTGTTCTTCATTAACAGAAATTGCTTGTGATGATGATACGGGAGATGGTAACTTCTCTATGTTGACTGTAACAAACCAAACTCCTGGTGCAACATTATATATTGGAGTTTGGAGATATGGAACTGCTGCTGCAAATACAGGTGAATTTAGAATTGCTGCTTATGATGCGTCATTAAGTACTCCTACATTCGGTGATGCTAATTTCAGAGCTTATCCAAACCCTGTTGTAGACGTATTGAACTTGTCATACACACAAGAAATTTCTAATGTGTCTGTCTTTAATTTACTTGGACAGCAAGTGCTTACAAAAACAATCGGAGCTACAGATGCTTCTGTTGATATGTCAAGCCTGGCTGGAGGAACTTACTTAGTGAAAGTTGCTGTAGACAATCAGGTTAAGACAATTAAAGTAGTCAAACAATAATTTGATATAACTTTTAAAAAGAATCCCGGCTGCATTTGTAGCCGGGATTTTTTGTTTATAAACAGAATTTACTCATTTATAAGTCATTTGACAAAACAAATTTTACTGCCTCGCTTTTTAGTTTTGCGGTTTCTGATATTTTTCTTGAGATCAGTTGTTCTTTTTCTGCTAATTATCAGTACGCATAAGTCCCCCGGTTTACTTGCTATGAAATTCTCTATCCATATTTGAATTTAATCCGATTCATCAACAAATAGACCAATTAATGATATCAAAACAAATCATTTAATTACACATAAACGGATGATAAATTATAAATTCAAATACTACACAAAAGGGTAGAATTTAATTCTTGACTAAAAATCTACACTTTAGTGTAGCGTCCGTTGCTTTTTTTAGTGTTAGTTTTATCTTCATCAAAAGGCAAACTCTAGATTATTTTGAACCATTTTTTATGATTCTTATCGATAATAAAATAATGGAAGTAAAACTTGCAAAAAAGACATGTGTTTGAGGAGTACCTCGAAAATTCCTATAAAAGTAGGTTCAATTCTTAAAACGTGAAGCAAGAAACGGCCAGGTTAATGGTATCAAAATCAAATCAATTAATTACTCCCAACGAGTTTGTAGTAAATAGTATTTTATTAATCAATTATACTTTTATGAAAAAAATTACATTATTGCTGATGCTGTTTGTCAGTTGTTTGTCCTATGGACAAACATGGGAAATAACATCGTGTTATAGTTCCAATTTCGGATCTAACATGTATGGCCCAATGTACAGTGTGGCTGGCGCGAATTCCGCGAATCGTGTTGCGGTAATCTATCCTCGTTCTCAATTAACGGGAATTGCAGGTCAGGTTCTGGATACTGTCTATTTTAAAAGGATGACTGCTACAGGAACAATGGCCGGAACTCCAAATTTTAAAATTTATTTGAAAGAAACCACAAACACGACTTGGGGAAGTGGAAATTTGGATTGGGCTACGGCTATAACCGGAGCAACATTAGTTTATGATTCTAATCCGGCAACTGCGGTCGGGTCATCGGCAGGTTGGAAAAGTTTTGCCTTTTCAAATACTTTTGCCTATTCCGGAGCGCAAAATTTAGCCGTTTTCTTTGAATATACTAATACAACTGCAAGTACTGCAATTACATGGAATTATGAATATACTGCTCCATGTATAAATACCAATGATTCTAATACCACAAAGTATTCGAATAATAATTCAGGCACGCTTGCTGCGTCTTTAGGTTCTTCAGACTTTAGAAGACCTTTAATTGCTTTTGATTTTAATGTGTCATGTAATGCTCCAACAGGATTAGCTTCAGCAAATGTTACATCAACAGGTGCGACAATTAACTGGACAGCTCCTGCGGTTGTGCCTTCTGAAGGTTATGAATACTATTTAAGTACTTCTGCAACGACACCACTTCCTTCAGCAACTCCAACAGGTTCTGTAGGCGCAGGGATAACCACAAAAAATCTTGAAGGATTACCTTCTGCAACACAACACTATGTTTGGGTAAGATCAAATTGTGGTCCTGGCGACAAGAGTGTTTGGGTTGAGACTAGCTTCACAACCCTTTGTGCAGCATATACGCCTACTTACCTTCAAGATTTTAATGGTACGGCTTTCCCTCCAATATGTTGGTCAAAGGGGGCTGGTGGGGATGAAGCATCAGGACCAACAAGTATAGGAACGGGAATTTGGGTGGCAGATGGATTTTTAAATAATGGATCTATAGGTTCTGCAAGAGTTAACCTGTTTAGCTCAAATAGAAAAGGATGGTTAATATCACCGGCAATCAATATGAGTGCCGGAGGCTACAGGGTTAGATTTGAATATGCAGCAAAAGATTATTATGCAGCAAATTTTTCCGGGATGGGGTCTGATGACAAAGTTGTTTTCCTGGCATCACAAGATAATGGTGCTACCTGGACAGTTTTGAATACATGGGATTCTACAAACTCTCCAACCAATGCAAGAACTTTATATTCTGTAAACCTTCCTGCTTATACTGGAGCAAACACTAAGTTCGCATTCTATGCGACAGACGGACCTGTTGAGGATTCCCAAGATTATAATTTTTATATTGACAATTTCTTGGTTGAAGCTATTCCAAGTTGTGAAGCGCCGTTAAATGTGTCTTTTTCAGGAATAACAAATGCTGGCGCAACTATCTCCTGGGATGCTGTTGCAGGTTCTACGGGATATGAATATGTGTTGGATCAGGTAGCCACAAGTCCTACAGATGCAGGAACTCAGATTGCTGCGACTCCATATACTGCTTCTTCTTTAGCAGGAAACACAACATATTATTTCCATGTTAGGAATAATTGCGGTTCGGAATTTAGTACCTGGACTACGGGAAGCTTCAAGACGCTTCCTGATCCTCCTGTAAATGACGACTGTATTGATGCGGTTGCCTTAACAGTAAATGCAGATTTATTATGTTCAGTCAAAACAGCTGGTACATTATTGGGTGCTACAGATTCCAGTGAGCCGGATAATGGAGCCGGAACTCCGGATGATGATGTATGGTATTCGTTTGTGGCTACAGCAGCAACACACCGCATCCAACTTTCAAATGTAACCGGAAATGTAACCAATTTGGTACATGAGGTATTGGAAGGAAATTGTGGAGGAGGTCTTATCAGCCTGAATATAAGTGACCCCGACACAAGCACCATTAGCGGTCTTACTCCGGGAGCTACATATTACGTAAGGGTATTCAGCTATGGTGCCAATACTAAAGCAAATACAACTTTTGACCTTTGTGTTGGAACATTTCCACCACCACCTGCAAATGACGACTGCTCTGATGCTGTAATACTTACGGTAAATCCGGATGCAAGCTGTGCATCAGTTTCGCCAGGAAACCTGACTTCGGCAACAGATTCAGGAGAAGGAGATAATGGTGTAGGTACTCCAAATGATGACGTTTGGTATAAATTTGTGGCTACCCAGGCGGTACATAAAATTTCGCTTTTGAACGTGGCCGGGT